>Ga0326728_10000318_pt1 | contig 195252 bp, 162 predicted proteins | sample MB3enrmetagenome_FD_207602 | JGI IMG/M metagenome (GOLD analysis project Ga0326728, IMG submission 207602) | Lab enriched peat soil microbial communities from McLean, Ithaca, NY, United States - MB31MN | ecosystem: Environmental > Terrestrial > Soil > Wetlands > Peat | place: USA: New York... | reverse complement strand
CGCGGGGGACGCGGGGCGGCGGCGGCGCCGGTGGGGCGGAGGCAGGGGGATGCGGGGCGGGCGGCGGCGCCGGTGGGGCGGACGCAGGGGACGCGGGGCGGGCGGCGCGGCGGCGGTGGGGCGGACGCGGGGAGATGCGGGGCGGGCGGCGGCGCCGGTGGGGCGGACGCGGGGGACGCGGGGCGGCGGCGGCGCCGCTGGGGCGGACGCCGGGGACGCGACATGCTAAATTGTGGATGAAATGCAGACCATCCTTCAATCCAGGGCAGGTTTTGGAATCGTGGCCGTGCTGGCCGCGGTGTTCTGCCAGGGTGCGGCGGCGCAAGAGGCGGCAGGCACGGATGCCGCCATCCGCGATGCCACGGGCATCCCTCCCAGAACGGCTCCGGCCGAGTACCAGGCGCACGCCCAGGCAGGCGCCGTCACGGTTGCGGCGGAGTTCACCCGGCACTCGGTGGCCACCCTGCAGGCGACCCTCTCGACGGAAGACTACGTGGTGGTGGAAGTGGGGTTATTCGGCGCGCCGGCGACGCGCATCAAGCTATCGCACGAGGACTTCTCGCTGCGCATCAACGGGAAGAGGTTTCCGTTGCAGGCGCAGCCCTACGGGTTGGTGTTCAACTCCCTGAAAGATCCCGAATGGGCGCCGCCGGTGCCGAAGGGGGAGAAATCGAAGACCGGCATCAGCACTGGCGGAAACGGCGAGAGCGACGCCGGCAACCCGCCTCCGGTGGTGCACATGCCGTTCGAGCTGGTGCGCGTGATGCAACAGCGCGTACAGAAGGCCGCGCTGCCGGAAGGCGAGCGCGCGCTTCCGGTGGGGGGACTGATCTTCTTCGAGTACCACGGCAAGCCCACCGGCATCCATACGATCGAGCTGACCTACGATGGCTCGGCCGGGAAGGCCGTTCTGCCACTGCGGCCATAGGGGTGGCCGGAGGCTCGCGGGTGCGGGGCGCATGGCGAGAAACGGCGGTGGAGAGATGCGGCGCGGGCGAGCTTGGCTCGCCTGGCCGATTGGAAATCGGCCGCAGGTTGAAAACCCGCCCCACAGCACCAGGGCGCGCGGTTCCGGGGGCGGTGGGGAGCTAGAATGGAAACGCGGTCCAGGAGGAGCCCATGAAGAGTTTCGTTCGCACGGTGTTCGTAGCCTGTATGGTATCGGGCATGTCGGCGCCCTTCGCGGCGGGACAAGACCAGGACGTCGAGGGGAGCAAGGACCATCCGTCGATTTCGCGGTATCCCGGCTCGATTATCAAGAGCTATCTGGCGAGAGAGTTCGATGAGTTCACGCTTCCGCTGGGCAAGGCCAGCGAACGGAAATTCGCCAAGAGCCAGCCGTTGGAAGGGAAGATCACGCGCATCGTCTATGCGGCTCCCCAGGGGCGCTCGGTGCTGGAGGTTTTTCGCAACTATCAAGGGGCGCTGAAGAAAGCCGGGTTCGAGACGCTCTTCGCGTGCGGCCCGCAGGACTGCGTGGGGCCGGGAAGTCCGGACGCGAGGGTGTACGGCAACGGCGATTACGACGATTACTGGGGGCCCGACCACGGGATCCGGTACGTTTCGGCGAAGCTCGGCCGGGCGGAGGGCGACGTATACGTGAGCCTGCTGGTGGACGATCAAGGCGGGCTTGGCGGACCGGGGGTGGAACTCTACATCGTCGAAACGAAGCCCATGGAGGGAGACCTGATCGCGGTGAACGCGGCGTCGCTGGCGAGCGACATTCTCCGCACGGGGCACGCTTCGGTCTACGGGATCTACTTCGACACCGGCAAGGCGGATATCAAGCCGGAGAGCGAGGCGGCGCTGAAGGAGATCGCCAAACTGCTCGAAGGGGACCCCAAGCTGAAACTCTATGTGGTGGGGCACACCGACAACCAGGGCGCGCTGGACCTGAACATGGACCTTTCGCGGCGGCGGGCGGAGGCGGCGCTGGGGGCGCTGACGGGAAAGTACGGGGTGGCGGCGGGGAGGCTGCGGGCGTACGGCAGCGGGCCGTACGCGCCGGTGGCGTCGAACGACAGCGAGGAGGGGCGGGCCAAGAACCGGCGGGTGGAGCTGGTGAAGCAGTAAAGCGCCCCGGTTGTGGAAGCGGCGGTGCGGCGGACAAGCGCCCTCGCCGGACCGGGCGGGCGCCTTACCCCACCCCGCGCCGCGCGTTACCCTAGTTCTCAGCCATGACGAACACGGCCGTCCTGCTTATCGACTGCCCCGACCGCAAGGGGCTGGTCGCCTCGGTTGCCAGCCTGCTGTACCGCTACGGCGCCAACATCGTCCACGCCGATCAACATCAGGACCACGAAGCGGGGCTCTTCTTCATGCGCGTGGAATGGGCGCTCGAAGGGTTCGATCTGGACGCCTTCCGCGCGGAATTCCGGATTCTGGCGGCCGAGCTGGCGATGAACTGGCAGCTCCACTCGATGTCCGACGCTCCGCGCGTGGCCATCTTCGTGTCGCAATACCTGCACTGCCTGGTGGACCTGCTGCACCGGCAACAGGCCGGGGAGCTGCGCTGCTCGATTCCCCTGATCGTGGGCAATCACCCGGACGGCGAACCTCTGGCGCGGTTTTTCGGGGTGGAGTTCCGCCACGTCCCGGTCAGCCGGGAGGCCAAGGCGGAGGCCGAGCGGGAGCAGCGGCGGCTGCTGGCGGAGGCGCGCATCGACCTGATCGTGCTGGCGCGCTACATGCAGATTCTCTCGCCCGAGTTCGTGCGCGAGTATCCGGCGCGCATCGTTAACGTACACCATTCGTTCCTGCCGGCGTTCGTCGGGGCACGGCCGTATCATGCCGCGTTCCAGCGCGGGGTGAAACTGATCGGGGCCACCAGCCACTACGTCACGGCGGTCCTCGACGACGGGCCCATCATCGAACAGGACGTGGTGCGAATCTCGCACCGCGACCAGGTGGAGGATCTCATCAGGAAGGGCCGCGACATGGAGAAGGCGGTGTTGTCGCGGGCGGTGGCGTGGCATCTCGAGCATCGCATCCTTTGTTATGGGAACAAGACGGTAGTGTTCGATTAAGGGCGGACGGCGCAGCCAAGGGCTGGAAGATCGCCGGCGCCACGGCCCGCCGCCATGGCCGCCATCCGGCGGCGGCGCGCAACCGGCTACTCTGAAGGGGAATTGTCCCGGGTTCTCATCATCGGCTACGGCAACCCGCTGCGGGGGGACGACGGCTTCGGCTGGCGGGCGGCCACGCGGCTGCTCGGCCTGGTGGCCGGTCCCGAGGTCGAAGTGATGGCGGTGCAGCAGCTTACGCCGGAGTTGATGGAGCCCATCGGCCGCGCCGGGCGGGTGGTTTTCATCGACGCCGCGGCGGGGGGCGAGCCGGGCGTGCTGCGGGAGGGAAGCGTGGCTCCCGATGCCGAAAGCCGGCGCTTCACCCATCACGCGACTCCCGGCGGACTGCTGGCGGGAGCCGCGGCGCTGTTCGGGCGGGCGCCGGAGGCCACGCTCTACTCGGTTCCCGGCCAGGATTTCGGCTTCGGCGAAGGGCTCACGCCGGCGGTCGAAAAGGCCCTGGAGGAAGTGGTGGAGCGGGTGCGCGCGGGGCTGTGACGGGTGCGCCGGGGGCGGTGTGCGGAGCAGCCTGGCAAGCCGCCCCCGCCGGGCCGGGCGCCCTTGGGCGTGGCCGCGGGTTGACGGCCGGCTGGTACATCGGGTAGGCGGCGTCACTCCCGTTTCGCGTACTCCGTCCGGCCGCGGTACTGCCGCCGGTAGGTCACCCCCGCCAGCCCATTCAAGAGAAACTTTCTCCCTTTAGGAGCCTAAAGCCGGACCCTCCGCAAGCCGATAAGAGACCCAGCGACGAAAGATCCCTCCAAGGTCCTTGGGGGAGCTTATGGCGCCGTCTCGCCTTCCGGGAGGATGTGTGCCTCCACTGTGTCGGACGCGCGGGATCGAATCCGGATCAAGGAGTGACCATGCAAGTTAAGGCGATCGTTTTGGCGGCGGCCCTGTCGATTGGGCCCAGCCTTCTGCGCGCACAGTTCGATTTCCGGATCGACGGCCGGGACGTCCAGGTCCACAGCTTCGCGTCGCAGGGGTTCATGTATTCGAATAACAACAACTACCTGACGATGGATACCAGCAACGGCAGCCTGGCGCTGACGGATTTCGGCGTGAACGTCTCGACGGCCATCACGGACAAGTTCCGCGTCGGAGCGCAGCTCTACGACTACAACATGGGCTTGCTGGGGAACTTTCATCCCCAACTCGACTGGGGCTACGGGGACTACAGGTTCAAGGATTGGCTGGGGATTCGCGCGGGGAAGGTAAAGACCGTTCAAGGTCTGTCTCACGACGTTCAGGATATGGAATTCCTTCACACCTGGGCTCTGATGCCGCAGTCGGTCTATCCGATAGACACCCGCGGCGACACCATCGCTCATATCGGCGCCGATCTCTATGGAGATTTCAGCGTCAAGAAAGCGGGCAGCTTCAGCTACACGTTGTTCGGAGGGAAGCGGCCGAACGATGCCGACGGCGGTTATCTATATGGTGTCGACACGATGTCTCACGTTCCCGCCCCGCAGGGCGGATTCATGTACATCACGGCCCAGACCAAGGACGTCACCTACTATGGCGGTCCCGTGTATGGCGCCGACCTCCACTGGACCACGCCCGTGAAGGGCCTGTTGCTGGGTGCTTCGTACATGGTGCAGGACATCACCACAACCGGCACCTATACCAAACCCGTGGTGGTCCCGTACAAACTCACGACAGTCACGGATAACGCCACCAATTTCTACGTGGAATACGTTCTCCGCAACCTCCGGTTCGCGGGGGAATACCGTTCGGAACCGAAGATCGTTCAACTGAACGAACCGAATGGCGTTCTGGTGCAAGGGTTTCAGGACTCCCGGTCGGGCTACGTGTCTTTGTCTTACCGGTTCACCAAGTGGCTGGAGCTGGGCAGTTACCATTCGCGTTACGTCGACAACTGGCCGGTTACCCACAGCGACCCCAGGAACCACATCTTCGACCAGGTCTTCACCGCCCGGTTCGACATCGACCGTTACGTGGATTTCAAGATCGAAGGGCATTTCATCGACGGCGCATGCATCGATGGCGTGCTGGATCACGGGTTTTATGCGGCCCCGAATCCGAATGGACTGGCGCCCAAGATGCACATGCTGGTGATGCGCGTCGGCTATCACATGTGAGGTCATACCGATGAGGTCATATCGAAGGAGCAGAACGATGAGACATCTGCAGATCTTTTTTATTGCCACGGTCGTGGGAATCTGCGCCGCTGTCACGGCGTCCGCAGCCGACATCAAAGTGATCGCCAACCCCGCGGTGGGCGCATCCTCGGTTTCCGCCGACGAGCTCAAAGGTGTGTTTCTGGCAACCAAGACGTCGCTGAGCGACGGCAGCCACGTGGAACCGGTGCTGGAGAAGGGCGGGCCGGTTCACGAAGCGTTCGTGAAGGAGTATCTGGGCAAGACGGACGCCGCCTTGCAGACGTACTACCGCAGCCTGGTGTTCACGGGCAAGGCCTCGATGCCCAAAACGCTCGCGGCCGACGCCGAAGTGGTGGCCTACGTGGCCAAGACCAGGGGCGCCATCGGATACGTGAGCGCCGCTTCCAGCACGGCCGGGGTTAAGACGCTCGATGTGAAGTAAGGGGCGCCGGACATGCGTCGCCTGAACATCACGGCCAAGATCTGGCTCAGCGTGGGGGTCTTCATCCTCGGATATGTGATCTCCACGGCGCTGAGCCAGATTCAGGGCGCCGAGGCCCGCGCCTCGTTGCGGGCCACCTCGGAGGCTCTGTTCCCGGCGGCGCAGCGGAGCCAGGAGGCGGAGGCGGCGTTCCAGCGGATGGTGAAAGGTTTCGGCGACGCGGTCGTCATGCAGGACGCCTCGGCTCTCGACCGGGCCGCCGAGGACGGGCAACAGGTGGTGGCGGGGCTGCGGGCGGTGGCCTCCATTGCGGGGCTTCCCGCGGGGCGTTCGCAGGCGGCGGGCGGACTGGCGGCCTCCATCGAGCGGATGCTCGCCGATGCGCGGACATCCTATGGAGCGGTCCTGGCGGGCGGGCTGTCGGGGACCTCGCAGGACCAGATGCGCGCGCTGGCGGCGCGAACCGACGAGGCCAAGGCGGCCCTGGCCAGGACGAAAGAGCAGTTGGCCGCGGACCTGCATCTGCAACTGAGCGCGCTGGGGGAGAGTTCGGCGCGGCAGGAGTCCTTCGGTCTGGCGGTGTTCGCGGCTACGCTGATACTGGCGGGAGCGATCGTGCACCTGACCATCCGGCGCTCCATCACGGGCCCGGTCGTCCGCGTGATCGGCGGCGTACAGGAGGCGGCCGACGGGGCGGCGCGAGCGTCCGCGCAACTGGCCCAATCCGGAATGGAGGTCTCCAACAACGCGCAGGAGCAAGCGGCCTGCATCCAGGGGACATCCGCCTCGCTGGAGGAGATCTCCGCCACCACGCAGCAGAACGCGGACCGGGCCAAAGAAGCCGACCGCTTGATGCAGGCCGCGCGCCAGACCGTGGAACGCGCGGCGCACGCCATGAACGATCTGAGAGCGTCGATGGACCTGATATCCAAATCCAGCCACCAGGTGGCGGGCGTGCTGAAAGACATCGACGAGATCGCATTCCACACCAATATCCTGGCGCTGAACGCGGCGGTCGAGGCGGCCCGGGCAGGCCAGGCGGGCGCCGGATTCAGCGTGGTGGCGGACGAAGTGCGCTCGCTGGCCCACCGCGCGGCGGAAGCGGCCCGCAACAGCGGCTCCATCATCGAGCGGACGGCCAGCGATGTGTCCAAGGGAGTCGAATTGGTCGCCCACGCGCACGCCGCTTTCCAGGAGGTTTCCACCACCATCTCCAGCGGAACCCAGGTCGTGAGCCAGATTGCCTCGAGCAGCAACGAACAGGCGAAGGGGATCGCCAATGTCGGCCAGGCGATCGTACGGATCGAGTCTCTGACCCAGCGCAACGTCTCCAATGCGCAACAGACGGCCGAGGGCGCCTCGGAGATGACGTCCGAGGTCGAAAACACCCGCAAGTATCTGGACGAGCTGGTGGCGGTAGTGGGCTTGCGTAACGCGTAGCGGATGTCCGGGGCAGCCGTGCCAGGGCGCCCGTGCGCGTGTTACGCTTGAACTTAACCCTGCTCCCGAGGCCTGCTATGTCCTATCTTTCGATTCGCGATCTCTCTCTCGACGGTAAACGCGTCTTCATTCGGGTGGATTTCAACGTCCCGCTGCAAAAGAACGACAAGGGCGACATGGAAATCACCAGCGACAAGCGCATCCGGGCGTCGCTGCCCACCATTCAGTTCGCTCTCGACCACGGGGCGGGCGTCATTCTGGCCTCGCACCTGGGACGCCCCAAGGGGAAACCCAATCCGGAGATGAGCCTGAAGCCGGTGGCCGCGCGTCTGGAAGAGCTGCTGCGCCGGCCGGTGAAGATGGCCCCGGATTGCGTGGGGCCGGCGGTGGAAGCTCTCAAGCCCGCGCCCGGGGAAGTGCTGCTGCTGGAGAATCTCCGCTTCCACCCCGAGGAGGAGAAGAACGACGCGGCGTTCGCCAAACAGCTTGCCTCGCTGTGCGATCTTTACGTCAACGACGCGTTCGGTTCGGCGCACCGCGCGCACGCCTCCACGGAAGGCATGGTTCCGTTCGTGGCCCAAGCCGCGGCGGGCCTGCTGATGGAACGGGAATTGAAGTACCTGGGGATGGCGGTTCACCATCCGGAGCGACCGTGCGTGGCTATTCTGGGCGGCGCCAAGGTGTCCGACAAGATCGAAGTCATCGAGAACCTGGGGAAGGTGGTGGACAAGCTCCTGATCGGCGGGGCCATGGCCTACACGTTCCTGCGGGCACTGGGCCTGCCCACCGGCAACTCGCTGGTGGAGGCCGACAAGGTGGACCTGGCGAAGAAGCTTCTGGCGGAGTTGGGCGGCAAGCTGCTGCTGCCCACCGACCACGTGGTGGTGTCCGAGATCGCTCCGGGCGCGGCCAGCGAAGTGGTCGAGACGATCCCGGACGGCAAGATCGGCGTGGACATCGGGCCGAAGACCGTGGCCGCTTTCGAGGCCGCCATCGCCGGAGCCAGGACGGTGATCTGGAACGGGCCGATGGGGATCTTCGAGAAGCCGCCGTTCGACGCGGGAACGGTGGCGCTGGCGAAGGCCGTGGCGGCTTCCGGCGCGACGTCGGTAGTGGGCGGCGGCGATTCGGAGAAGGCCATCAAGGCGGCCGGCGTCACCAACAGGATCAGCCACGTCTCGACGGGCGGCGGCGCGTCGCTCGAGTTTCTGGCCGGTCTGACGCTGCCCGGCGTCGCGGCGCTGGAACGGAAGTAGCGCCGGGGACACGGACGGAGGGGGCGGCTCAGAACCCCAGGTCGATGATGCAGTCCTCGCCCGCCTTGACGTCCACGCGGATGTGCAGGTTCCGGCTGGCGGCATCGTAGAACCAGGCGCCGCCCTCCAGCGCGGCGAGCGACTCCACGGGGCGGTACACGCGAGTTTCGAAACTCACGGCGGCGGGGCGGTCCAGGTGGTGGACCACCCATTGGTAGCGCCGGTCCTTCCTGGATTCGATCTCCAGCCGCACGATGCCGGCGGCGGGCGCGGCGTGCACCTGCGAGTATTCGCCGAGGTCCTCTTCCAGCAGGAAAAACTCGGCGCCCAGTTTGGGGAAGTAGTGCAAGGCCATGCCGGCGGCGCTGTCCAGGGGGACGATCGAGCCATTGCGCGCGAAGACCGGAAGCGCCGGCGTTTCGACGGCGATGGTGGTCTTGCCGGGAATCGCCTGGTTGGTATCGAGGTTGGTCCAGATGCCCTGCGGCAGATACACTTGGCGGCGGCCGGCCGCGTCGGTGATGGGGGCGATCAGCATTTCGTCGCCCAGCATGAATTCGTCGGCGTGGCGCGCGCACTCGGGGTCGGCGGGGAACTCGAAGGGCAGGGGATGCCAGAGGGGATGGCCGTGGTAGTCGGCTTCGGGGCCATACACGGTGAAGAAGGACTGCAACTGGTTGCGGAAATCGCTGAGGCCCACGGCGCCGGCGGTGACGCGCGGCACCAACGACCCGAGCTGGCGCGCGCGCGTGGTCAGGGCCGCGCCGGCGGCCGGGAATTTCGCCAGGTCGAACGAAGGATATAGGACGCCCGACATGGCGCCCTGCACCATGGAGAGCAGCGCGTCGCGCAGCCCCGTCCACGAGGCCTCCGCGGCGGCGTACTGCCAGGGCGGGGAAACCGGTCCGGCGCGGGCGCGTTCGCGGAAGATTTCCCGCGGCGGCGGACCGTAATAGAAGAAGTAATCGACGCGCGGGGCCTGGATGCGGTAGCGGCCGGCGGTGGAGAAATCGAAGCGCCAGGGGCCGGCGCCGGCGTGGAATTCGCCGTAGCCGGCGGTGGAGATCAGGAACGGGATGGCGGCGGAGACGGTCTTGCCGGTGAGGTCGAATTGCGGGTCGGGACGCGGTCCCAGGCCGTAGAAGCGTTCCCCGGCCGGCGCCTGGCGTTCCCAGGCGACTCCCTCCCCGGAGGCGGCCGGTTCGGAGAGATCTTGCATGAGGGGCTGGCCCTTCGAGCGGAGAACCGCGACCAGCAGCCCGTGCTTCCGAACCACCACCTCGAGGGAGTCCGAGCGGATGTGGAGCGCGCCGGGGGAGTCGTCTATGTGGATGGCGACGGGGGTTTCGGGAGGCGGAAGGGAGGCCAGCGGCCCGGCCAGGGTGCGCCGGAAGCGGAACGCGCTGTCGGAATACCACTGCAATTCGGCGCCGCCGTGGTCCAGGGTGAATTCGACGCGGCCGCCGTGGGCGGCGAATGCGAGCAGCGTGGAGACGGCGGCGAGGGCCTGCGCGGGCATCAGAGGAGCACCATCTCGCGCTGAATTTCGCCGGTGACGCGGGCGTCGCGATCGTCCACGAACATGTCGATCTCGCTGCGGACGCCGAATTCGGGGAGGTAGATGCCGGGCTCGATCGAGAAGCCGGTCCAAGGGACGACGCGCCGTTCGTCGTGGGTTTCGAGGTTGTCCATGTTGGCGCCGCTGCCGTGGACTTCCACGCCGATGGAGTGGCCGGTGCGGTGCGTGAAGCACTCGCCGTAGCCGCTCTGGGCGATGACCGCGCGCGCCGCGTCGTCCACTTCGAAGCCGCGCAGCGGGTAGCCCGCGGCCTTGGCGTTGACCACGCGCCCGATGGCGGCGTCGCGCGCGGAGGCGACGATGGCGAAGACCTCGCGGATTTTCCCGGGCGGAGTATCGCCGCAGTAAGCGGTCCAGGTGATGTCGTAGTAGACGGCGCCGGGCTGGTCCAACTTGCACCACATATCCAGCAGCACCCAGTCGCCGCTCCGTATGGGGCTGGTGACCTCCCGGGTGGGCTCGTAGTGGGGGTTCGCGGAGTTGGCGTTGGAGCCCACGATGGGTCCGTCGGAGGTGCACATGGCGGCCTGGGCGAAGGCCTCGAGGACGAAATCCTTGACCTCGATTTCCTGCAGCGGGACGCGGTTGCGGGTGCGTTCGCGGATGAACTGGAAGGCGGCGGCGCGGATGCGGTCGGCGCGGCGGCCGGCCTCGAGGTGGGTTTCGAGGGCCTGGGGCGTCCAGCGCGCCTCGAAGTGCTGGATCAGCTCGGCGGAGCTGACCACCTCGAGGCCCACGCTGCGCGCCAGTTCGATGGTGCCGGCATCCACGTTGGAGACGTAGGGGATGGCGCACAGGGGCGAGTACTGCATGGCCACGCGGCCGCGGCCGCCGGTGATGCGGCGCAGGGCCTCGACCTGTTCGCCCCAGCTTGAATAGGGGACGCGGCCGCCGGGGAGGCCGCGGAGCATGTTGCGCTCGATGCGGTGCTCGATGCCGCGCGGTTCGCCGGTGGCGGGGATGAAATAGTACCAGCGCCGGGTGGGGACGGTGGTGGTGGGCAAGCCGAGCACGCGGTAGGCCAGCGGGTCGCGGAGGTGGTGGTCGAAGAACAGCCAGCCGTCCAGGTTCTGGCTGCGGATCTGTTCCTGGATTTCCTCGAGTTGCATAGGGCTAATTCAGGATACCCGATGGCGCGGGGGGAATTGCCCTGGGCGGGGAAGTGTCCGGGGGCAATTGCCCCGGGCGGCGCCGGGGAATGCGGTCTATACTGTAGGTGATCGACCTATAAGAGCCGCATTTTGACGATGCTATCCTGCCACCCGAGCGAATCGCAGCCGGTTCCGAGTGGGATGGTGTGCTGCCCGCCGCAGGATCTCTCCGAGTTCGTGCCCAAAGGGATTCTCCCGCTCCGGAATCCGCAAACGGACATTCCCAGAATCGCCAAGGACGCGGGACTGCTGCGGTCGATCGAGGAGGCGGTCGAGCGCATCCCCACCCGCCACGAACTGCGTCTGGGTGACGCTCGCGCCATGGACGAGCTCGCGCCGGAGAGCGTGCACCTGGTGCTGACGTCTCCGCCGTACTGGACCCTCAAGGAACACCGGGATTCGCAAGGGGAGACGGGGCACATCGAGGAGTACGAGGAATTCCTGGGGGAACTCGACCGGGTCTGGCGCCATTGCTTCCGGGCGCTGGTGCATGGCGGCCGGCTGGTTTGCGTGGTTGGCGACGTGTGCCTGTCCCGCCGCGAGAACAACGGCCGGCACACGGTGGTTCCGCTGCATGCTGCAATTCAGGAACGCTGCCGGCAGATCGGCTACGACAACCTGGCGCCGATCGTCTGGCACAAGATTGCGAACGCGGCCCACGAGGTGGAGAACGGATCGAGCTTCCTCGGCAAACCGTACGAGCCGAACTCGGTAGTCAAGAACGACATCGAGTTCATCCTGATGGAGCGCAAGCCCGGCGGATACCGGACTCCCGATGTTGCGACTCGGGTGCTGAGCGTAATCTCCGCCGAGAACTACAAGAAGTGGTTTCAGCAGATCTGGAAGGGCGTGACGGGCGCCTCGACCCGCCATCATCCCGCGTCCTATCCCAACGAACTTGCCGAGCGTCTGATTCGAATGTTCAGTTTCGCCGGGGATACGGTTTTGGATCCCTTCCTGGGCACTGGCACCACGGCGATAGCGGCGGCCAAGACGGGCCGCAACAGCATCGGATTCGAAATCGACGCGCACTACTTCGACCTGGCGCTGAAGCGGGTCTCGAACGAGACCTCCTCGCTTTTCAGCAAGACGACCGTCACCTCGCGGAACGCGGAAGCCGCCAAGTGAGCCTCGATCCCAAGCTGAGGGCGCGGCACCAACTAGTACGCGCGCCGCACAGGTCGTACCGAAACCGCTACGCCGTAGCGGAACCCCAAAATCGGCGTCTGATTCTAAACGACTTATCTGGCCAGAACCGCTACGCCGTAGCGGTTTACGGCGCCGGCTCGACATGCACCAGCACGCCCGCCACCCAGTCCAGCGTCGCCAGCACACGCTGCTGGACGCGGTGTGCGATCTCGTGCGACTGCCGCACGGTCATCTGGGGGTCCACTTCCAGGTGCAGGTCCACGTGGTAGCGCATGCCGGTCTTGCGCGCGAAACATTTCTCGACGCCGCGCACGCCGGCTTCGGCCAGGGCCACGGCGCGGATCTGCTTCATCAGCCGGTCCTCCGGCATGGTGTCGATAAGTTGCATGGCGGTATCGTAGGCCACGCGCAGGCCGGCGGAGACGACGATCAGGCCCACCACGAATCCGCCGTAGCGGTCGGCGTTGAGGAAACGGGCGGGGTCCATCAGAGTCAGCCCCACGGCGACGAGCGCGGCGATGGCCGACAGGGTGTCCATGGCGTCGTTCCAGGCGTCGGCGGTCAGAGACGCGCTTCCCAGCTTGCGCCCGAAATGGAACTTGGCCGAGGCCATGCCGGTCTTGGCCAGGAGCGAGGCCACCAGCGGCCAGACCACGTAGGCCGCCAGCGCCTCGCGCGGACGGCCCACGCGTTCGATGGCGCTGTAACAGATGAGCGCGCCGCCGGCGGTCAGGATGAGTCCGATCAGCAGGCCCGTAAGGATCTCGATGCGGCCGTGGCCGTAGGGATGGTTCCGATCGGCCGGCCGGGCCGCCAGTGTCAGGCCGAGCAGCACGAAGCCGGAGGAGAAGACGTCGCCCGCCGATTCCAATCCATCGGCAACCACGGCCGTGGAATGGCCCGCCAGACCGGCAACCACCTTGACGATGGCCAGCGTGCCGCTGACCGCCATCCCCAGAGCTGCGATGCGTTGTCCGGTCGACATGGGCGGGTCAGGCGCGAGCGGGGTCGCGGCCCTCCGTGTCGATGCCCAGCTCGGCGAAGGCCGCCGTGGCCCGGGCGGCGTCGAACTGGCCGTCGCGCGCCAGACGGGAAAGCGCCGCGGCGGCGATCGACGCGGCGTTGACCTCGAAGTGGCGGCGCAGATGCTCGCGGTTGTCGCTCCGGCCGAAGCCGTCGGTTCCGAGCGTCTCCATGCGGCCGGGAAACCAGGGCGCGATCTGGCCGGCCACCATCTTCATATAATCCGTGGCGGCCACGATGGGCCCCCCGGCTGCGCGCAAGGCCTCGACCACGTACGGTGTGCGCGGCGGCTCGCCGGGATGCAGGCGGTTCCAGCGTTCCACCTCGAGCGCCTCGCGCCGCAGCTCGTTATAGCTGGTCACGCTCCACACATCGGCGGGCACCCGGTACTTTTCGGCCAGGATTTGCCGGGCCTGGAGGGCTTCGTTGAGGATCGGACCGCTGCCGAAAAGCTGCACCACGGCGGGGCCTTCGCCGGCGGCGCGGAGACGGTAGATGCCCCGCAGCACGGCTTGGGGGTCCAGGTCCGGAGGCATGGGCGGCATGGGGTAGTTCTCGTTGTAGAGCGTCAGGTAGTAGAAGCGGTCTTCGCCCAACTGGTACATGCGGCGAATGCCGTCGGCGACGAGGATGGCGATCTCGTAGGCGTAGGCCGGATCGTAGGCGGCGCAAGTGGGCACGGTGCTGGCATGCAGGAGGCTGTGCCCGTCCTGGTGCTGCAATCCCTCGCCCGATAGCGTGGTGCGTCCGGCCGTGCCGCCGCACAGGAAGCCCTTGCCGCGGGCGTCGCCGAAGGCCCAGATGAGGTCGCCCACGCGCTGGAAACCGAACATGGAGTAATAGACGAAGAACGGAATCGTCTCGACTCCGTAATTGGCGTAGGCAGCGCCCGCGGCGGCGAACGACGCCATGGAGCCGGCCTCGGTAATCCCCTCCTCCAGAATCTGGCCGTCCTTGGATTCCTTATAGTAGAGGAACATCTCGGCGTCGTGCGGCTTGTAGAGCTGTCCCTGGCTGGCGTAGATGCCGAACTGGCGGAACAGCGACTCCATGCCGAACGTGCGCCCCTCGTCGGGGACGATGGGCACGATGTGGCGCCCCAGTTGCGGGTGCTTCAAGAGCAGCGTGAGCACGCGCACGAACGCCATGGTGCTGGAGACTTCGCGGCCCGCCGAGCCATCCAGCGACTCCTTGAAGTACTCGAGCGGAGGCGCCGCGATGCGGCTGGGCGGCGCCTGGCGGCCGGGCAGGTACCCGCCCAACTGGCGGCGCCGCTCGTGCAGGTAGGCCATTTCGGGGCTGTCCGCGGGCGGCCGGTAGAAGGAGGCGTCGTGCACGGCTTCCTCCGGGATGGGGATGTCGAAGCGCGCGCGGAAGCGCAGCATCTCCTGCTCGTTCAGCTTCTTCTGCTGATGGGTGATGTTGCGGCCCTCGCCCGCCTCGCCCAATCCGTAGCCCTTGATGGTGTGGGCCAGGATGAGGGTGGGCCGGCCGGCGGTTTCGACGGCGGCTTTGTAAGCGTTGTAGACCTTGCCCGGATCGTGCCCGCCGCGCCGCAGCTTGAAAAGTTCGTCGTCGGAGAGATGCGAGACCAGGTCCAGCAGCTCGGGGTACTTGCCGAAGAAGTGCTGGCGGATGTAAGCGCCGTCGCGGGTGACGTAGGTCTGGTATTCGCCATCCACCGCTTCGCCCATGCGGCGTTGGAGCAACCCGGTCGAGTCGCGCGCCAGCAGGGCGTCCCAATCGGCGCCCCAGATGAGCTTGATTACGTTCCAGCCGGCGCCGCGGAAGGCGGCTTCCAGTTCCTGAATAATCTTGCCGTTGCCGCGCACCGGGCCGTCCAGCCGCTGCAGGTTGCAATTGACGACGAAGATCAGGTTGTCCAGCTTTTCGCGCGAGGCCAGGGTGATGGAGCCCATGGATTCGGGCTCGTCCATTTCGCCGTCGCCCAGGAACGCCCACACTTTGCGCGGCGACGCCGCGATCATGCCGCGGTTCTCGAGGTAGCGCATGAAGCGCGCCTGGTAGATGGCGTTGAGCGGTCCGATGCCCATGGAGACGGTCGGAAAACTCCAGAAATCGGGCATCAGCCAGGGGTGCGGATAGGAGGAAAGCCCCGGCTCGCCGCGCAGTTCGTGGCGGAAATTGCGGAGGTGCCGCTCGCCGATGCGCCCTTCCAGAAACGCGCGGGCGTAGACTCCCGGCGAGGCGTGTCCCTGGAAGTAGACCAGGTCGCCGGGCAGATCGCCGTAACTGGCGTGGAAGAAGTGATTGAAACCCACTTCCAGCAGGGTGGCCAGGGAGGCGTAGGTGGAGATGTGGCCGCCGATGCCGGCGTCGTACTTGTTCTGGCGCACCACCATGGCCATGGCGTTCCAGCGGATCAGGCTCTTGATGCGGCGCTCCATGGCGCGGTCGCCCGGATACGGCGCTTCGTCCTCGGGCCGGATGGTGTTGACGTAGGGCGTGTTGAGATGGATGGGCAGCTCGGCGCCGCCGGCGCGGGCCTGCTCCGTCAGTTTTTCCAATAGATATGCCGCGCGGCCGGGCCCTTCGGCCACGAGAACCTGATTCAGCGCTTCGGTCCACTCCGCCGTTTCCAACGGATTCGGATCCACGGACCGCTCACTCGGTTTCCGGTGCATGTCTGTCTCAATTGTACATGGAGGGTTGCGGGCACCGCCGGGACAGCGCGCGTGCGCGGCGGCTGAATCGGGCCGCCGGTCCCGGGGGCTCGGCCTGCTGGGCTTCGACTTCGCTTCGTTCGCCGGCAATCGTTTGAACGGGCCACAACCGGCGGCCCGATTCCCGGATTGCTCCAGCGTCCCAGGCCGGTGCCCGCCGGCGCGCGGGAGCGCGGTGGCGCCGGTTTCGCCGCGGCGTTCCCGGCGGGAACTCGTCCGCGAATTGGATGGAGGCGCCTTTCCCGTCCGAGTTGTTTCCCGGCGCAACGGTATCTCGTCCGAGCGGAGCCGTTGAGTAAGCGCGATTAGCGACTTAGTCGATCCGCGATGGAGCTTTTGACCCTCCCCAACGCCGGGCACTAACGGTTCGATCGCGCACATCCGTGACTATAACCGGGAACTTACCGGAGCGGCCGCTCTACTCGGACCTGCGTTTACCTGTTGACCGTGGCGGCAAACCGGCAGAGAATGTAGGGCACGGGACGTTCGAGACTCGTGTGCCGCCGGACCGGCCATGCTGGAAACTCTCCGGCCCGCGGAACGATCCTGTCGAGGAGATAGCCATGAAAAGACGCGATGGGCTGCGCCACCGGTGCGCCCCAATCACAGGGCCCGTAAGACTTCTGACGCTCCCGTTGGTGGTGCTCTGCCTGACGTGTGCGCCGCTGTGCGCGGCGAAGAAGACGAAGAACCCACAAGATCCCTACGCCACGGCCGAGCAGCAAACCGCTCCGCCCGTCAACGCGGACGATCTGGCCTATCGGACAATACTATTTACGGATTTCGTCGTCCCCGCCCAATGGGAGGCGAAGGCTAGAGGGCTGGTGACCGCGACGGAGGACCGGGCAATCAGCCGCCTGACCAGTACCAACGCCTTCACCACGGTCGCAAAGAAGCAGGACCCGTTGCCGCAGGATCCGTTTCTGCTGGTTAAATGCACGCTGCTGAATTATCGAATGGTGGGGGGCAAGACCCGCTTCTTCGCGGGGGCGGCCGCGGGCACTTCCTACATCACATACAAGGTGGAAGTCTACGATGGCGGCGGCGACGCAGTGCTCTTCCAACGGGAAATCAGCACGGAGAATAACGCGATCGCCGCCGCGTGGTCGTTCAACGACAAGAACCTACCCACCTTCCTGGGCAACGTGCTTGCCGATTATCTGGCGCTGCGCGCTCGTAAGGATAAGGGCGTGAACGTTCTTCCTATCGAGAATCCGCCCGCGGCGGATGCGCGGAAGGCCAAGTGAGCATGTGAAGGTTGGCGGGCGCATCGCCCGCTGGCAAGGGCCCGCCGGGGAATACGCGTTCCAGTCCGCGGTCCCCGCTCCGGGCCCAAAGGGCACCGCGCCGCGGGGCTGGCGAGCATCCGAGCCGCGGCCGTGACAAGGCGTGAAGGAACTGAGCCGCCGATGGACGCCGATGAACGGCACGAATGAAGGAATCCGCGTCGATCGGCGCTCATCGGCGGTTCGGCGCGGTCTTTTCACGGCTTATGAGGGAGCGGTTGGCACGGTTCCCGCGGGGGCCTCGGATTGGGTATCGGCCAACAGGAAGCCACGCACGAAGCTTTCGATCGAAGGTACGTCCATGACGGTTTCCCGAAATCCACCTGAGTACCAGGCCTGTTTCGCCTGAAATCAGCCGACTAATAGACGCTTCCCGGGTACGCGGATGCGAGGGGCATGTCTAAGCTGCGTTGACACGATTCTAAGCCGGAGACTATACTTGCTCGGTGCGACGGACAGTTCTCTCGGTCGCGCTCACCTCCGGTCGCGAGGTCGATTTCCATCAAAGTCACATCAGGAGGAACAGGGTGGTTCAGAAGTACATTGCCGTCTTTCTCGTTTTCATGTTGTCCAGCCTGACTGCCGCTCCGGCATTCGCGGGCGACTACACGAACGCGAAATTGCTTCCACACAGGCTTCCTATGGCCGGTTCCGCCTCTGCGGCGCTGGCAAGTTCAACGGCACTCCCGCCCAGAACCACGTTTAACGAGGTGGTTGGCGCCCTGGCGTTTGCTCCACAGCAGCCCGGCCAACCTCAGCCGCAGCCGGCCAGCCCCACCAAGGGCGAGTTGACCACGGCTGGGAAGGTCATGAAATGGGTCGGCATTGGGTTGATCGGTGCCGGCGCCGCGGACATAGCAGTTGGCGCGGCAATCTCGAACACGAACACATGCGCTGGAGTCTCGAACTGCATTAACATTAACGGGGTGGCCCGCACAGTCTATTACGCCAGCGGCGGTGTGAGTATTGGAGTCGGCGCGGTGCTTCTCATTGTCGGACTCCACAAGAGGGAGTAGCCGCCGCCAGGCATTTCCTCCACAGAGCATCACGGGGGTAGCGGCGAAGATGCCGCACCCCGTGAGCGTCTACACTGGGGGCCGGAGCGGATAGCTGCCGGGCTGAGGTTCCCAGACCAAGACTCGGTAGCCGAGCGTAGACCCCACTCCAGAAGTCACCGGCGTAGCCGTGTTCGGGCGGGCGCTCGCGGACAAACGCACTCTCCCCAGATGCCCGGGCAGAAGGGGACATTTCTAATTCAGTTTGAGATTAGAATTAGTCGGCTTGCAATACCTGAATTCCGCCGCTATACTTGCTCGATGCGACGGACAGTGCTCTCGGTCGCAGTAACCTCCGGTCGCGAGGTCGATTTCCATCAAAGTCACATCAGGAGGAACAGAGTGGTTCAGAAGTACATTGCGGTCTTTCTCGTTCTCATGTTGTCCAGCCTGACTGCCGCTCCGGCATTCGCGGGCGACTACACGAACGCGAAGTTGCTTCCACACAGGCTTCCCTTATCCGGTTCCGCCGCGGCGGCGCTGGCAAGTTCAACGGCTCTCCCGCCCAGGGCTACATTCAGCGAAATGGTGGCTACCGCCGCATTCGCCCCACAGCAACCCGGCCAGGGGCAACCCTCGCAGCCCGCGCCGGCCAGACACTGGAGCAAGGCCGGCAAGGTAATGACGGTCATCGGCTTGGGCCTCGCGGCCGCGGGCGGGATCATGATGACCAAGCAGAACACCACGATCGCTTCAAACGGCACCACCGAGACACAAATCGACTGGAAGGCGACTGGCGGGGGTTTCATCGCTGGCGGTGCGATTTTGGCGGTCATAGGGCTGACCAGGCACAGCACCGACTAAGCGGGCTCCGTTTGTCCCGCGGGGATGCGTTTTCGGAGGCGCATCCCCGCCGAGGTGCGAGATTCTTCCCGGGCTCTGCAGTCGTCGCCAGCCGGCATCTTCCGGCATCGGCACTCGAAACCCGCACTCGACAACCTCCGGCTCAGGCCGAACCCGAGCGGCGTTGAGGCTGGTGGGTGCAGGAACCTTCCGCCCCGCCGTTCCGGATGGCATGCGATCCGGTTTCGCCCGCCAATCGCCCGCCCGTGTGCGGATACAATGGAAGCATGGTCAGACTGGAGCACGTTCTCGATTCGTGGAAAGCCGTCCGCCAGGACACCATCGCGGCGGTGGAGGAGTTTCCGGCCGGCGAATTCGCCTACCGGCCATGCCCGGATGTGATGACGTTCGGAGAGATCGCCTACCACATCCTGCAGGCCGGGCATGCGCTGACGGGCCTGCTCCTGAGCGGCGAGGAATCCTTCGCCACGCCCGATTTCCGGGCCAAACTGGCGCCGCACCTGCCGGATGTTCCGGCGGACGCCACGCCGGCGCAACTGGCCGCGGCGCTGCGGGATTCGCTGGAGCTGAGGGCAGCGGAGCTGGCGGCGCGTCCGGCGGATTTCTACGCCCACATCGTCACCCGCATGGACGGGCAGCAGGTCACGCGGCTGGAGATGCTGCAAATGCTGAAGGAACATGAACTGACGCACCGCGCCCATCTGTTTCTGTGCATGCGGATGAAGGGCCTGGTGCCGGCCACGACCCGCCGCCGCATGGCGAAACAGGCGGGCCGGTGAAGATTTCGGCGGGACCGGTAACCGGACTTGCCAACCGGGCGCCCCATCGGATATCAGTAGTATAGCGGGAGGAGTTTGAATGGCGGCGGACGATCACGGGATACGGTGCCCGGCCTGCGATGGCGCGATCGACGTGGATGAGGAAGACGTCGACGAGGGCGACACCATCAGTTGCGACGAGTGCGGCGCAGACCTGAGAGTCGTGGGCACGGACCCTCTGGAATTGGAATCGGCCGACGAACTGGATGAGGAAGAGGAGGGCGATGACGATTTCCTGGAGGACGAGGACGAGGAGGATGGCGACGAAGACTGGCGGTAGCGCAATCTCCCGATTCGGATGCTTCCCGGCCCTCGTGGCGGTGCTGCTATTGAGCGCAGGGGTGGGGTCCACCCAATCCTCGAAACCGAAGAAGGGGGAAGCCGAACCCCGCTCTCTCTCGGGAATCGTCAGCTTGCCCGACGGCAAGCCAGCCGCCCGCGCCGTGGTGCTCCTGGAGAACACCAAGACGAAGGCGATTATCTCCTGTTATTCGCAGGAGAACGGATCGTACTTTTTTCACGAGCTGAGCCCGGACGTGGACTACAAGGTTAGCGCCCGGCTGGAGGATGCGGTCAGTCCCACGCGGACCCTGGGGGCTTTCAACCCGCGCAAGGACGTGGCGATCGACCTGAAGCTCGAGAACAAGAAGTAGACTGGGGACGGGCCGCGCCGATTCCCCTCTCGCGGCAATTCCGAGGCTGCCGTCGCGGCCCACCCGCGGCGCGTGGATCGGATATGCTTGTAATGATTTATGTTCACCGATCTCTATCGATGGTTGCCGCCGGAAGGGGTCAAGATTCTGGTGGTCCTGTTTCTCTCCTTCCTGACCGGGCTGGAACGCGAGGAGCGGCTTGCCGGCACTGGGAAGTTCCTGTTCGGCGGCGTGCGCACGTATCCTCTGATCGGGCTGATCGCCTATGGCATCTCCTTCCTGGCGGGAGGAGACATTCTGCCGGTGACGCTGGGCTTTGCGGTGGTGGCGGGCTTCCTGATGCTGTCGTACCGCAACAAGCTGCAATCGGCGGGAACGGCGGGCGTGACCTCGGAGATGGCGGCGCTCGCCACCTACGTGGCGGCCGCGCTGGTGTATCGCGAGCAGTTCTGGATCGCCACCACGCTCACCGTGGCCAGCATGCTGTTGCTGGAGTTGAAGGGCGCGCTGGAAGGTCTAACCCAGCGCGTCGCACCGCAAGAGGTCCTCACCTTCACCAAGTTCCTGTTGCTCACGGCGGTAATTCTGCCGGTGCTTCCCAACCGCGAGTTCGGACCGTTCGCCTTGAATCCGGCCAAGGCCTGGCTGGTGGTGGTGGCGGTGAGCACGGTCTCTTACGGAAGCTACGTAATCCAGAAGCTCACCAAGGGACAGGGCGGCGTGATGCTTTCGGCATTGCTGGGGGGCGCCTATTCTTCCACGGTGACTACGGTGGTGCTGGCCAAGCGCGCCAAACTGGAAAGCCGGCCGCACTTGTTCTCGGGAGTCACCCTGGTGGCCTCGGGCATGATGTATCTGCGGCTGGCGGGCCTGGTGACCATCTTCAATCGAAGCCTGATTACGATCCTGGGAGTGCCGTTTCTGGTGCTGGCGGTAGGCGGCATCGCGGGCGGATGGTTGTGGAGCCGGATTTCCGATGCCAAGGCGGGAGATGTGGAGCGCAAGTTCGAGCCGAAGAACCCCTTGGAACTGCGCGCCGCCCTGGGCTTCGCGGTGCTCTTCGTCGCCATCGTGGTGGCCACGCACCTGGTGGTGACTTACCTGGGCAAGGCGGGGGTGTACTCGCTGGCGGCCCTGATGGGCGTGACGGACGTGGATCCGTTCATCATGGGAATGACGCAGGCCGCCGGCGCGAGCGCACCGCTGGGGGTGGCGGCGGCGGCGATTCTGATTGCCGCCTCCAGCAACAACCTGGTCAAGGGGATCTACGCCTACTCCATTAGTGACCGTAAGACCGGCGTGTTAAGCCTGAGCCTTCTCGCCGCCCTCGCGGCGGCGGGGCTGACGCCGCTTGTGTGGCTGGCGCGGTCTTAGTCTACGACACGAAACTCGCCGCGCAGGCCGCGGGCGGAATCGGGCGCTACCCAGACGTGGAACAGGCCCGGCTCGGTCACCAGCTCGCCGCGCTGGTTGTGAAACGCGAGAGAGGCGGTGGACAGCGTGAACCGCACGGTCCTGGTTTCGCCCGGCTTGAGCGTGACCCGCTGGAAGCCCTTCAACTCCCGCACCGGCCGGGTCAGGCTGGCGGCAAGCTGGCGCGTATAGAGCTGGACCACCTCGTCCGCCTCCAACTTACCTGAGTTCGTAACATCCGCGCTGACGGTCAGCGATCCTCCGCGCGAGACGGACGCGGAAGATAACTTCAGATTCGAATACTGGAAAGTGGTATAAGACAGGCCGAAACCGAAGGGATACTCGGGACTGGGATCGATATCGATGTAGCGCGACGTGTCGCCCTCGGGCTGGACCGTTTCGGTTATGTTCGCCGCACCGCCGCGCGAAGGACGGCCGGTATTCATATGGTTGTAGTAAATGGGCACCTGGCCGGTGACGCGCGGGAAGCTCACGGTCAGCTTCCCGGAAGGCACGGCATCTCCGAAGAGGAGATTGGCGATGGCGGGTCCACCCATGGTGCCGGGGTGCCAGGCATAGAGCACCGCGCCGGCACGGGCGGCGGCCTTCGAAAATGTAAGCGGGCGTCCGGCCATCACGATCAGCACCACGGGCTTGCCGGCCTTGGCGACCTCTTCGACCAACTGGTCCTGCGCGCCCGGCAGATCGAGCGACGCGCGCGAGCGGGCCTCGCCGGAAAGCGACTGCTCTTCGCCAATGAAGAGCAGGGCCACATCGGCGTTGCGGGCCGCATCGGCGGCGGCGGCAAAGCGCGCCTGGCTGGTGTCGCGGCTGTTCTTCAGGGCGGGCGCGTAGGTAACCCGGTCCGGCCCCAACATCCCGCGAATCGCCGCCAGCGGTGTGCGCACATCGCCGGGCTGGCCATCGCCAGCCCAGCAGCCCATCTGGTCCACCGGGCTGTCGGCCAGGGGCCCGATAACGGCCACGCGCGCGACGGATTTCGACAGCGGCAACCGGCCGCCTTCGTTTTTGAGCAGGACGGCGCTTTCGGTGGCGAGTTGGCGTGCGATGTCGAGAGCATCCGGCGCCAGCATGGCGGAAGCGGGCGGCGGAGCGGGGATGGGTTTATCGAACAGGCCAAGGCGGAACTTGACGCGCAGGACATTGCGGACGGATTCGTCAACGAGTTTCACGTCGACCTTCCCGGCCTGGATGAGCGCTGGCAGCCGGTCGTAGTAATCGGTGCTGGCCATCTCCATGTCGACGCCGGCGCGGAGAGACTTTTCGGCGGCATCGGCGGAATCGGCGGCGTAGCCGTGGTCGATCGTCTCCTCGACGGCGTTCCAGTCGCTGACCACGAAGCCGTCGAAGCCCCACTCCCGGCGCAGGACCTGGCGCAGCAGAAACGCGTTGCCGCTGGCGGGCACGCCGTTGAGGGCGTTGAAGGCGCTCATGAAAGTCGCGGCGCCGGCTTTTTCGGCGGCGGCGAAGGACGGCAGATAGACGTCGCGCAACAGGGTTTCGGGAATCCAGGTGGTGTTGTAGTCGCGGCCGCCCTCGGCGGCTCCGTAGCCGGCGTAGTGTTTGGCGCAGGCGGCCACGGCGCCGGGCGCATCGAGCGAATCTCCCTGAAGACCGCGCACCAGAGCGGCGGCGAACGCGCTGGCCAGCACCGGATCTTCGCCGAGGGTCTCGGCAATGCGTCCCCAGCGGGGATCGCGGGCGATGTCGAGCATGGGCGCGAAGGTCCAGTGAATCCCGTCGGCGGCGGCTTCGCGGGCGGCGATGTGGGAGGCCTTGCGGACCAACTCGGGATCCCAACTGGCGGATTGTCCCAACGGGATGGGGAACACGGTGCGATAGCCGTGGATAACGTCGCGCGCGAAGATCAGGGGAATGCGCAGACGGCTTTCGTGAAGCGCGATGCGCTGTAGTCCGGCGCGCGCGGCGGCGTCGCGGAGATTCATGAGCGAGCCCCAGCGGCCCGCGCGGACCTGGTCGCGCAGTTGGGCGCTGGAGGGGGCGCGGTCGCCCGAGGACTGCGACAGTTGGCCGAGTTTCTCGGAGAGCGTCATGCGCGCCACGAGCGCGTCGATGCGGAGGTCGACATCCGCGGCCGAGCCGGGCAGGCCGGGCACGGCAACGGGAATGGAAGATAGCAGCACGATCGAAGCACAGCGGCGAATGCGCATGGGTTTGCAGCTCCGGAAGCGGCGCCGGCCGCGGTGTCGCCGAAGCCAGCGCCGCTAATCAGCTTCTCATGCCGGGCGGCCGCGGGCAAGCGGCCTCCCGGCAGTGGCGGGGCGGGCGAGTGCCAGCCGCGCGCCCGGTGCGGCAACCGAACCAGGTGGGACGGGCCGAGCTTCCGGGGCCGGCCGGTCACACGGGCAGGCGAGCTTCGCTCGCCGGGCCGGTTGCACGAGCAGGCGAGCTTCGCTCGCCGGGCCGGTTGCCAACCGGCCGCAGGTTGACAACCTGCCCCACAAGAACGATTCCGGACTCCGGCATCTTTTTTCCCGCCCCCGCCGGATGTTATGCTCATGGACGTTGCAGGAGAACTCCCCCATGACCACCACCGGCAATCTGAAAGAAGCCTTCGCCGGCGAGAGCCAGGCAAACCAGAAGTACCGGGCATTCGCCAAACGCGCCGAGCAGGATGGGTTTCCCAATATCGCGCGGCTGTTCCGCACCGCGGCGGAAGCCGAAAGCATCCACGCCCAAGGCCACCTGCGCAGCCTGGACGGCATCGGGTCCACCAGGGACAACCTGCAGGCGGCCAAGGACGGCGAGACTTACGAGTACACCACCATGTACCCGCCCATGCTCGAATTGGCGAAGACCGAAGGCCACCGCGCCCGCGCCATGTTCGGGTACGCGGTGGAAGCCGAAGCCGTACACGCCGAACTCTACCAACGCGCGCTGGAGGCGGTGGCGCAGGGCAAGGACCTGGCGGAGACGGCCTTCTACCTGTGCCCGGTGTGCGGCCACATCGAATTCGGCGAACCCCCGGCCATCTGCCCCATCTGCGGCGCCAAGGCCGACCGCTTCGTGCAGGTTTAGGCGGCCGGGATCCCGCGATCCGCTACTCGAGCGCCGCTTCTATCAGCAGCGGGCCGCGCCGTCCCACGGAGGCGCGGAACAGTTCGGCGAACTCGGAGACGGTCGCGGCCCGGGCCGCCTCGACGCCCAGTCCTTCCGAGAGCTTCACCCAATCCAGGTCCGGCCGGGTGAGGTCCATCATTTCGTCCGCGCGCGGGCCGATCTCCCCCGCGCCCGTCCGCCGCGTCTCGATCTCCAGGATGCGGTAGCGGCGGTTGGCCAGGATGACCACCGTCACGTCCAGCCGCTCCCGCGCCATGGTCCACAACGACTGCGGCGTGTACAGGGCGCTGCCATCGGCCTCCAGCGCAATCACCTTGCGCCCGGGACACGCCACGGCCGCGCCCACTGCCACCGGCAGGCCCTGTCCGATGGCGCCGCCCGAGACCGGCAGCAGGTCGTGCGCGGCCGCCGCCGCGAGGCCCCGCAAGAGCGGTTCGGAAGACGAAACCGATTCCTCGGAGACGATGGCGTCATCGGGCAACAGGTGCGCCAGCACGCGCCCGAGCGTGCCGGGCGTCAGGGCGGCGCTCCCGGGCCACTCCGGCTTGGGCGTCCGCGGGACCGGCGGCGGCGCCGTGTCCACGCCGCATTCCCGGGCGAGCCAGCGCAAGGCCGCGGCGCCGTCCTCCCGGACCGAGGCCAGCACGTGGATGGCGCAATCCTCGGGCGCCAGTTCGCTGCGGCGGCCCGGATACCCGAAGAAGGAAACCGGCGCTTCGCTTTCCACCAGGATGAGGTGTTTCAATCCCGCCAGGGCCGCCTCGGCGGGCTCGGGGAAATACGGCAGCCGCGGCGGCGCCGCGCGGCCGCCGCCGCTCTGATAGCGCCCGGCGTAGCGGTCGCCGAAAACTCGAACGCCGGCCGCCGCGGCGAGTTGCGCCGCCGGTTCGAAGGCCGAAGCCAGCAGCGCGCCGCCGCCCAGCATCAGCCCGGCGGGCTCGCCGGATTTCAGAATGGCGGCGGCCTCGCGGACGGACGAGGCCTGCGGAGGGGAAGCCGGGAGACGCGGCAAGACGGAACCCGGCTCGCCCGCCTCGCTCCAGGAGAAATCGGCGGGCACGATCAGGGTGGCCACCTGCCCGGGCGCGGCACAAGCGGCCGCGACGGCGGCGGAGGCGTCCCGGCCGATTTCCGCGGCGCGCGCCACGGTGCGCACAAAGCCCGAGACCGGGCGCGCCAACGCCTCGATGTCGGCGGTGAGCGGCGCGTCGTGGCGCAGGTGCCGCGTGCTGTGCTGCCCCACCACGCCGACCACCGGGGACCGCGCCTTCCGCGCATTGTGAAAATTGGCGAGGCCGTTGGCGAGGCCCGGACCCAGGTGCAGCAGCGTGGCCGCCGGCTGGCGCGTCATGCGCGCATAACCATCGGCCGCGCCCGAACAGACGCCTTCGAAGAGACACAGCACCGCCCGCATCCCCGGGACGCGATCCAGCGCGGAGACGAACTGCATTTCGGAGGTGCCCGGGTTCATGAAGCACGTGTCCACGCCATTCGCCAACAGGGTACGCAGAAGACATTCGGCTCCGTTCATGGTGGTCTCCTTCATGAGAACACGGCGGGACGGGGGCGTGCGGTCCGGCACGGCGAACGCGCAGCCTGCGCCGCGGGGCCACGGCCGCGGCGTCCGGCGGTGTATTCCCCGCCGGCGTCCACGCCGGTTTCCGCATTGGCTATACTGCGAAGATAGAAAACCGGATGTCCAAATCTTCTCTTGCACTATTGCTGGTCCCCGTGGGACTGATTCTCGGCCAGGAACTGAAGCCGGTTGCGCTGCCAACCCCTCAGACCAGCGGCGGCATGCCGCTGATGCAGGCCCTCAAGGAGCGGAAGAGCGTCCGCGAGTTCGGTCCGGAGCGGCTTTCCAGGCAGGTGCTGTCGAACCTCCTGTGGGCTGCCTGGGGGATCAACCGCGCGGACGGCCACCGCACGGCGCCTTCGGCATCCAACCGCCAGGAGATCGACGTTTACGTCATCATGGCGGACGGAGCCTACGTGTATGACGCCAAGGCGAACGCGCTGAAGCCGGTCGCGCAGACCGACCTGCGCAAACTCGCCGGGACGCAGGCGTACGCCGCCGATGCCCCGGTCAACCTGATCTACGTGGCCGATACCGCCACCTTGACCGGCGACGAGGCGGCCAGGTTGGCTACCGCCAACGCCAACACCGGGTTCATCGCCGAGAACGCCTACCTGTTCTGCGCTTCCGAAGGGCTGGTTACGGTGGTGCGCGCGGGGGTGGATCGCGCCGCCCTGGGCAAGGCGCTGAACCTCGGCGCCGCGCAGCGGATCACGCTGGCGCAAAGCGTGGGCTACCCCAAGAAGTCCGGCGGCAACTGAACCCCGCGCGTCAGCGGTTGCCGGCCTGCCGGTTGAAGGCGGCCACCAGCGCCCGAGCCTGCCCGGCGGTGTAGCCGGCGTCGATGTACAGAAACCGCGAAGAGGCCGCAATCGTGGGGGCCGCGGCCACCCGGCCGTCCACCACGATACCCACGCGGTTGCCGATATTCTTGCGCGTGATTTCCAGTTCGCGGATGGCGGCGTCCTCGTGGAAGGTGAGAAAGACCACGGGGCGTCCCTGGGAGTTCTGGTGGAGTTCCGCGGACCGGACGTCGCTTTGCGTCAGAAAGGGCGTCCGGGCGAGGCAGAGCGATGCGTTCGCGCCGGGCAACCCGACGGGCCGGCCGGAGCCCTGGCTGGAGCAGGCGACAAGCAGGTGCACCGCCAAGGTGACCGTCGGGGTGGGCGCGCCTTGCGCGAAGCCGGCGGCGAAGATGCCGGGGAGCAGGAGGAGGGTGCCGAGCGCCATGCTTCCAGGATAGCGGCCGGGCGCGCCTGGCTGGACGGACCGGGGGGAGGGAGTCGAGGACGCCGCCTGCCGTTTCGGTGGATTCGTCCGCGGCGGCGCGCCAGCCCCCCTGGGCATCGGGCGGCGGCGCGAACACACTCCCGGCCCGCGGGCCGGCAGATGGGTTCCGGATTGCCGGTACTGCGAGGCCCAGACGAGCGGGGAGAGTGTGTGGCGGGACGCAATGCCGAGGCGGCCGCCGGCGCCGGTTCTTCAGCGCGGCGATCCGAGACTCGAGGCCGGGAACCCGGTGGCCGCGGCATTCGAGGACTCGGTGGCATCGATGAGGAAACCGAGACTGCGGATGGCGCGGTCCACGGCGCGGCCACGGCCCGTTTTGGCGGCGTGAGCCGGGGGTGCGACGGCGTGGCGGCCGGGGCGCCCGATGACTCGCTTCAGCAGATGCGCGCTGGGGCTGTAGTCGGCCACGATTTCCTTCATCGCCAGCACCAGCCGCCCGGCGTCGCGCGCCTGGCAGATCTCCCGCAGAGAATCCAGCCAGGCCTGCATGTCGCCTTCCGGCATGCCGCCGCCCGTGTAAACGCGGATCTTCTCATGGGAGGTGGGAGCCGTGTCCTCGAATATGCCGCCCAGCTCTTCGTAGAGCTTCTCGCCGGGGCGCATGCCGGTGAATTCGATCCGGATGTCTTTGCCCGGCCGCAGTCCCGACAACAGAATCAGATTTCTTGCCAGGTCGACGATCTTCACCGGTTCGCCCATGTCCAGGACGCAGATCTGGCCGCCCTCGCCGGCGGCCCCGGCTTGGAGAACGAGCTGGCAGGCCTCGGGAATCGTCATGAAGAAGCGCCGCATGTCGGGATGCGTCACGGTCACGGGGCCCCCCTTGGCGATTTGCTCCTTGAAGATGGGAATCACGCTGCCGCTGGACCCGAGCACATTGCCGAAGCGCACGGCGACGTACTTGGTGCGCCCGTTCTGCAGGCCCAGAAGCAGCAACTCGGCAATGCGCTTGGTGGCGCCCATGACGTTGGTGGGGCGGACGGCTTTGTCGGAGGAGATCATGACGAGGTCTTCGACCCCTTGCTCCGCCGCCGCCACGGCCACGTTATAGGTGCCGAAGACGTTGTTCTCGACGGCCTCGAAGATGTGAGCCTCCATCAAGGGGACGTGCTTGTAGGCCGCGGCGTGGTAGACGATCGACGGCGAGTACTGGCGCAGAACTTCGTCCAGGCGGGCGCGATTCCGTATACTTCCGATTTCCGGATGGAAGGGCGTTCGCGGGAACGCAAGCCGCATCTTGCGGTCGATTTCGAACAACGGGGATTCGGCGATCTCGAATCCCACGATTCCGGCGGGACGAAAGCGCGCGATCTGGCGGCACAATTCGGAACCGATAGACCCGGCGGCGCCGGTGACGAGGACGACCCTGCCTTCGGTGACGGCGCGGATCTGGCGTTCTTCCAGACGCACGGGAGTGCGGCCGAGAAGGTCTTCGACCGCGACGTCGCGGATCTGCGCGGCGGGTCCATTGCCTTCGATGATCTCAGCCATGCCGGGGATGGTCTTGTAAGATACGCCGGCTTGGTGGCACTGTCCGAGGATGCGCGTCATTGCCGCGCCGCTGACGGAAGGGAGGGCGATGAGGACCATTTCCACGTTCTCGGCCGCGAGGATGGAGGGCAGAGACGCGCCGTTGCCGAGAATCTTCACACGGTGAATGAGCCTGCCGGTCTTCTCCGGATCGTCGTCGATGAAGCCGGCGATTTCGTAAGACAGGGCCGGGTTTCGATGGATCTCGCGCAGCAGGGCGACTCCGGCATCGCCGGCGCCGTAGATGACCGTGCGCTTCCCTGCGCCGCGACTGGGCGAGCGGGAGAGTTCGAACGCCAGTCTCGCCGCCAAACGGACTCCCGCGGTCAAGCCGAAGCAAACGACCGAATCCAGGATGTAGATCGAGCGGGGAAAACCGTTGGGGGCAAGCCAGACGAGGGCCAGACAACCGAGAGCGCTGGCGAGCGAATTCGCCACCGCCAGACGGCCGACGTCGCCGACGGAGGCGTATCGCCACCACCCGCGATCCAACCCGAAGCACCCGAAGACCAGGACCTTGACCGGTATCCAGACGCAAAGCCCGGCCAGTAAATGGGGCCAGTACTGCGGCGGGATGCCGAGATCGAATCGCAGGAGGAAGGCGAGCGCTCCCGCGATGACGAATATGGCGAGCTGAATGGCGCGCGCCACCCACCGGGTATGGCGGGTCAGGTGGCGCACCCCACGGTGGATGCCCGATCGTGACATGGCGGCGAGGAACGTCAGGCGGCTGCAGCTTCAGCCGTCAGGGGTTCGGCAAGCGGTGTGGCGCCGCTGGCGGCGCGGACTTGGTTGATCACGTAGAGCTGATCGTCGAGCGAAAGACTGCTGGAACTGGGAAGGCAGATGCCGCGACGGAACAGATACTCGGCCACCTCGCCGCCATGGCGATGGCATCCCGCATACAGCGGTTGCAGGTGCATGGGTTTCCAGACCGGGCGGGATTCGACGTTGGCGGCGTCGAGTAAGCCGATGAGACGGTCGCGCGAGCACCCGAACCTCTTTTCGTCGATCAGGAAGCAACTCAGCCAATTGGTGTGGCGGCCATAGGGGGCCTGAGGCATGAGCGCGATGCCGGAGAGATCCTCGAAGCCATCGCGATAGCGGAATGCGATCTCCCGCCGCTGGCGCACGCGCAGGTCGAGGACCTGGAGCTGGCCGCGGCCAATTCCCGCCAGCACGTTGCTCATGCGGTAGTTGTAGCCCAGCTCGGAGTGCTCGTAGGCGAGTCCTGGGTCGCGCGCCTGCTGCGACCAGAAGCGGGCCGTTTCGACCCAGGCGGCGTTGCGGGACACCAGCATGCCGCCGCCGGCGGTGGTGACGATCTTGTTCCCATTGAAAGAGAACGCCCCGGCGTCCCCCAGAGTTCCCGCGGGCCGGTTCCGGTACGATGCGCCGAGGGCTTCGGCGGCGTCCTCGAGCACCGGCACGCCGTAGTGGCGCGAGAGCGCCAGGATCGGCTCCATATCGGCGCATTGGCCGTAGAGGTGCACCACCACCAGCGCGCGCGGCAGTTGGTTGCGGCGAGCGCGGCGGAGAGCGTCCTCGAGGATGTTGGGGTCCAGGTTCCAGGTGGAGTGGTCGCTATCCAGGAAAACCGGCTCGGCGCCCAGGTAGCGGACCGGATTGCAGCTCGCCGCGAATGTGAGCGTCGGACAGAAGACTCTGTCCCCGGAACCGACGCCGAGGAGCCGCAGGCCCAGATGGATGGCGGAGGTGCCGCTGGCGAGGGCGACCGCGGGCAGGCCGATGCGTTCGGCGAACTCGCGCTCGAAGGCGGTGAGGTTCGGGCCCACGGTGGACAGCCAATTGGAGGCAAAGGCCTCGCCGACGTAGGCTTGTTCGGTCCCTGCCATGTGGGGGACGGAGAGTAGGATGCGTTTCATAGTCGACCAGTCGCTAGGTGCAAAACAGAGGTTTGGCGAATACTCCGACCATCGTCCGGCGGGCTGGCGCTTCCCGGAGGACGACGGCGCCGGCACCCACGACGGATTCCTCGCCGACGGCGGCTCCGGGAAGCACCACGGCGCCGATTCCGACGTGGGCGCAGGCGCCGACCGTGACGCCTCCCCCCAGAACGGCGCGCGGCGAGACATGGACGTGGCCGGCGATCCGGCAGTCGTGCTCGACGATCGCCCCGCTGTTGACGATGCAGTTCTCGCCGATTTCCGCGCCGGCGTTGACGATGGCTCCAGCCATCACGACGGTCCCGCTTCCGATGATTGCCGAAGGAGAAACGACGGCGGTTGGGTGAACCAGAGCCACCGGCGAGAGTCCACCGCCGAGCGCGCGGCCGAAACATCGCGCACGAACGCGGTTGTCGCCCACCGCGATCACAAAGGCGCTGGCGGGGAAGCGGTGCAATTCCCCGGGTCCGCCCAGTACCGGGCAGCCGCAAAAGCGGAGGCCGGCCTTGCCGGGGTCGTCGTCCACAAACACGATGCGTCCGAAACGTCCGGAGCTGCGCGCAATGTCCAGCACGACCTTGGCGTGTCCCCCGGCGCCCCAGATCAGTAATACGTTACTCATGTTGCCCTCCGGCGTTTTCGGCGCCCAGGAACTTGGGCGCGGTGGCATACCCCAGCCGGCTGATGCCGTCCCGCTGCCATACCCTCGGCAGCGTCAGCCAGAGGATCTTAACGTCCAGCCAGAGGCTGCGGTGGTCCACGTACCAGATGTCGAGATCGAGTTTTCGTTCCCACGTGAGCGCGTTCCGGCCATTGACTTGCGCCCAGCCCGATATGCCCGGCCTGACTTCGTGGCGGCGCCTCTGCCGGGCCGAGTACCTCGGGAGGTACTCCGGCAGCAGCGGCCTCGGCCCCACCAGGCTCATATCGCCCTTCAACACGTTCCAGAACTGGGGCAATTCGTCCAGGCTGGCGGCCCGCAGGAAGCGGCCAAGCCGCGTCAACCGCCGCTCATCCGGAAGCAGCCGGCCCATGCCGTCGTGCGCCTCCGTCATGGTGCGGAACTTGTACAGCGTGAACTCGCGCTCGTTCCTGCCAACCCGGCGTTGGGCGAACAGCGGGCTCGCCCCCAGGGCGAGCCGGATTACGCAGGCGATGGCAGCCAGCAACGGAGCGAGAACGATCAACGCGCCGCCCGAGACGGCGATGTCCAGGAGCCTGCCGAGAGCGCGGCTTTCCGGCAGGCGGGTCTTCACGCTGGCCTGGGCAAGCGCGCTCCGGAATACCGCAACGAATCGTTTCTGCACGAACCGCTGGTCGTAGAGCCGTTCCGCCCGCGCCCGTCCGGCGGCGCCCAGGCGCCCGGCGAGTTCGGGGCTGTTCAGAAGTTGCCCCACCGCCTCAGCCAGTGCGGAGCCGTCTCGCGGGGGCACGATCAGCCCCGTCTCACCGTGCACCACGGCTTCCCGGCAGCCCCGGATGGCGGTGGTTACCACCGGCAGCGCACAGCTCATGGCTTCGAGCACGGACCTGGGAAACCCTTCCCGGTACGACGGCAGGGTGAAGATGTCCATCGCGTGCAGGTAGTCCGCCACCCGATCGGTGAACCCCGTGAATCGGAACCGCTCCCGCAGTCCGGCTGCCTCGATCCGCCTCCGGAATTCCCCCGCTATTCCATCGCGGTCGGAGGCGAGCGCGCCGCCAACCACCAGGAAGTACGTATCGCTCCGGCGCGCCGAGACCAGTTGGGCCATCTCCGCGAATTCAAGATAGCCCTTCTCCCGCACCACCCTTCCGACGATGCCCACCACGGCGGCCGAAGCGGGAATGCCCAGGCGCTTCCGCATTTCCGCGGCCTTTTGTCGCGCCGGGCCCTTCACCGGGAACGCTGCAAGGTCCACGCCGTTGTAGATGGTGCTGCACTTGGCGGCATCCCTGGCTATGCCTGCTCGCAGAGCGGTCCGGCGGTCTTCGTCGGAGACGAACATGAACCTGTCCGTCATCCTGCCGAGCAGCCACTCCAACGCCACGAACGGGCGGCGCTTTCGCGGCGGCATGTTGTCGTGGAAGTAAAAGCCGTGAACGGTGTAGACGATGGCGGGCGCCCCTGCGAGCCATGCCGCCAGCCGCCCGACCGCGGCCGCCACCGGGCTATGGGTATTCACCACCGCGAAGCGGTACCGCCGAATCAACCGGTACAACGCCCACAGCGGCGCGATGTGCACCAGCGGGTTCATGCGCCGCCGGAGCGGCACGTCGTGCAAGTGAAATCCGTCCGCTGCGAGTCGCTCGAACCAGTGCGTCCTGGCACACGCAATGTGCACCTCGTATCCGGCTTCGAGCAGCGCGCGGAACCATGGCAACAGCAGTTTCCACGCCATCAAGTCAAGGGTACAGACCGCCAGTATCCGCGGACGCTCGCTTGGTTCAGTTGTCACTTTCGCTCCATCCGGTTCGGATCCGCATGGGAAGTTCGTGCGCGGCATGTGAGCCGTGCAAGCCGGTGGCACAAGGGGGCTGAGCGCAGTATGGCGAGCCACGCCCGGCGTCCGAGACCGTCGCAATTGCATGAGCCGATAGAGATTTCATTCAGGCGCTATGTGGATCGGGGGATTGACCCTTCTGGCGGGCTTGCGGGTTAGGTAGCCAGCTACAGGGCGGTCATGTCATCGAAGCCGGAGTTATCCAATATGCGCTGGCGCCGTGTCAGTTCGCGCCATAGATATCGCCGTACCGGCGCGCTATGGAGCGAAGATCGTAGAGGCTTGACACTCGCGCCCGGGCGCGTTCCCCCAAATCGCGGCGGGCGGCCGCGGAGAGTTCGGACATTTCAAGAATGCCTTGCGCGAGGGCGCTGGGGTCCTGGGGCGGCACCACGACTCCGGTTTCGCCGATCATCGCCGCCACGTCACCGACCCCGGTTACGACACACGGCAGGGCGGATGCCATCGCCTCGCCGACGACGTTTGGGAACGACTCGGTATCGGAAGAGAGGACGAAGCAGTCGAGGCCGCACAGAACGCGTTGGATGTCGCCGCGGCGTCCACCGAGAAGACATCGCCCGCTTATCCCCGCCTCGGCGAACCAGCGCTGAACCGTCCGGTTGCTTGCGTCCAGTCCCTCGCCCACCAGGACGCCGCGGACCGACGGAACCCGGCGGGCCACCAGTCCCAGTGCCCGGCAGTAGCCTTGGATGTTCTTCGCGGGGTCGAACCGGCCGATCAGTCCCACCATGAAGTCGCCGTCTTCCGCTCCCCATTCCTTGCGTATCTCGACTCGAGCGGGCTCGTTGGGGGCAAACACCGAAGTGTCGAATCCGTTTGGCACGACCCTCGCCCTCCGGCCGTCGTAGCCCAGGGATGCGTGAAGCGTTCGCGCTCGCTCCGAACAGTACACGATGCTGGTTGGTATCCACCTCGACAGAACGCCGCAGAGCCGGTTCACCAGAAGTGTGCTGCCCTTCGTGAATTCCGGAGCGATACTGCAATGATGGATCGACCACACGATGCGGCTCGACCCCGCCAATCGCGCCGCCAGACCACCCAAGAGGTTGGCGTGATACATCCAGCAGTGCACCACATCGGGATGGAGACTCCGCAGGACCTTTACCAGTCTCCCGACGCCGGTAACGGTCACGGAGCCTCGGGGCATGTCGAGGAAGGTGCAGGGTACATGTCCGGACCGGAAACTGTCCGCCAGAGATCCCTCCCCCATCAGCGAGACGACGGAATGGGCGACGCCGGGCATCTCCCCGCGACAAGCCAGACGAAGAAGCATCGTCTCCGCGCCTCCGGGATTCAGACTCGCGATAATGTGGCAGACCTTCATTCGACTATTCCGCGACTGCCAGCGCGAGCCGGGAGGCTCGTGCACCGGCGCAGTTTGCCGGAAAAACGCGCTGGGTCGCGACAGCTCTTTCGGTTGCCGCCTTCGCAACCAGAATCAGAACTCCGTAGAACCAGGCGTGCAGCGTACAAAGATCGATGGCCAGCCCGATCAGAAGGAAGAACGTCAGCGCCCGGCTCGCCCCCACCACGATAGGATCGTAACGGGCCTGGGCGTCGATCACCGACAGCGTCTTTCGAAGGGCGAACAGGAGCGCCGCCAGACCCAGCACGCCGGCATGAAGAAAGGCGTTGTCCGGAATGTTGTTGGACTGCCGGACTTCATCCGCGGAGCCATTGCAAAGCTCCTCGGCGGAGGCAAACCGCAGGCCGCGGCCGAAAGGGCATCGAGGCCACTGGCGCAAGGCGCCGATGCGCGTCTGAAAATACTCGTCAAAGGCGGCGGCCGTGTTGATTTTCCTCGCGCGCTCGGTGAAGAGAATGCCCAGCTCATTGGACACTTCCTTCAGGTCGGACGAGGCGCTGTCGGCAGTCGTGCTGGATACGATACCGCCAGTGAGCACACCGGCCACCCCGAGCACGGCCGCACATAGGCCAGTTGCGAGCGTCAGCCACACCAACTTCTCGCGGAATCCGAACCGCTTGAGTGCATAGTAGGCGCAGCACAGCCCGAGCGAAGCGAACGTCAGGTATGAGCACACGATTGAGATTCCCGCCAGCAGGCATGCCAGTCGGAGACGATGGGCCAGGGGGTCCGGCCGGCGCCTGGTTCCTGTCATGCCGCTCTGCTCCAGCCACAGTCCGAGAACCATGATGCTCCCGAGCACGCGGGGTTCCAGGACTATGAACGTGAACCGGGCGACGCGCGCTCCAAGCCACGGTATGGGCGAGAAGTCGATGTTGTACAGGGTCGATGTGTACGGCCCACTGTCAAGTCGAAGGAAGTCGGGCGGATTGACCAGGACCAGGCAAAGGCCCAGATACACGATTGCCAGAACGGCGATCGAAACCGTCCCGTTCCTGATCAGGCGCAGGATTCGGCACGCCGGCCCGTTCGCAGAGGAAACGTAGACCGTCCATAGGCAGATCCAATACCCGAGAAAAGCGTAGTACTTGACGCGATCCCAGCTAAAGTGGTCGTCCGTGACCCAACTCGCCAGGACGCCGTACAGGACCAAGCCAAGGCAGGCCAGGCCGAACTTGAGCGTTGGAATGTGAAACCTCCTGGATCTGTACCAGTTGAGACCCACCAGAAGGAGGCCGAAAGCGAACACGCACCCCTGCTGTAGTTTGAGGGACGGGAAATACTCGGTCTTCCACATGAGCAGTGCGGAAACCGGAGCCAGCACGAGGTAGTTGACTACCAGAAACGCATACCACTTTCCAACGGTCCCGTCTGTAGTCCGAGGGTGCATCGTTTTTACCGTACGTAGGCGCCAGGCACGGAGGGTGTCAGATCTCTTTCGCGGCCGTTATTCGCAGCAGGCGATCCAGCTCCCGGCTAACTTCCGACGTGGTGAAAGAGGCCGCGTTGCGTCGAAAGGCAGGCCCTACCTCCAGGGTGTTATCTCTCCACATCTGCGCCACGGTCTCCATGGCGTGGGCGATGCCTGGGATATCCTGCGGATCCGCACTGAGGCAACCCAGCCGTGACAGCAACTGGCTGGACGGACTTCCGCTGCTGGTGATACCGAGAATCGGCCGGTTGTATGCGAGATAGTCGATCAACTTGCTTGGCAGAAACGGCGAAGCGCTATTGGCCGCATCGATGACCAGGCACACGTCGGCGGAGGCGAGCAGTCCGGTACACTCGGCCAGCGGCACGCGATCGACGAGGGTGACGGTTCCGTTCAGTGGCGGCCGTGCGCATTGGCGGCGAAAGGAGCGCACACCCGGGCCGACCAGGAGGATTTCCAGGAGTTTCCACGATTGAGATGGCTCGCCCGCCAGCAACCCGAGCGCTTCGAAAAGCGGCTGGGGCGTCCGGCTCCCGTGCAGTGCCCCCGCATAGACGATCCGGCAGCGCGTTGCCCGGGCTCGCTCCGGCGGACCCGAGCGTGCCTCGTCGAAGGAGTGGGGCAGCACGACGAACTTCGACGGCGGAAGGGCGGCGTAGCGGCGGCGAAACATGTTGGCAATTTCCTCGCAGGGCACGGTGACCAGCCTGGCCGAGTTCACGATCGCGCGTTCCAGCGAGCGAATGCGCAGGTTCTGCAACGGCCATGAACGAAGATAAGGATTACCGATCCAGGGGTCGCTGAAGTGAGCCATCGACGGCACGCCGGTGATGCGCGCCAGTTGCATCCCCAGCACATTGCTGACGTTGTAATTGGCGCGCGAGTAGATGACGTCGGGAGCGAACTCTCTCGCCTCCGATACGCCGCGATGAAGGGCGGTCCAGATCCAGGGATACTGTTTTTCCGGAAGCCCCAGAAGGCACAGCGTATGGCGGGCTATTCTCTCGATCCATCGCGTCTTGGCCCACCCGAAAAGCCTCCGTTCGGGCGATCGCGAGCGGCGCACGGAGACGTTCGGAGATCCCGGCGGATCGAAGCGTTCATCGACCGCTTCGCAACTGGACTCCGGATCGACGGAGAAGGCCCGAACCTGCCACCCGCGATTGGCGATCCCCCGCACAAGCCGGTTGGTCACGTAGGCCTCGGCCATCGCCAGTGGTGGGAACGCGTAGCTGACCACAAAGAGTCTGCCCGGGCCAGTCCGGCTCGCTAAGTGGCCAGGCTCGCGCGGCGCTGACTCCATGCCGGCGGACATCGTTGACTAACCTCTCGGAACGACGCCGGTTGAGCGACGCTCAGTAGGGCTCGCATACCCCGCATAAACGCTTCGGAGCCGAGGACGTGGCTGGGATCCGCATAATAGTTGAGCACCAGAGTCTGGCCCGTTCTCTTCAGATGCCCGGCGAGCGCGGCGATCTCATAATAAAACTCCTCCGGCGAGCCCGACCGTTCTGGCGCCTTGAACCAGCCCCAGGAGTCGAGCAGGCGCAACGGGCGGCTGAATGTGCCGCTCAAAGGCATTTCCACGAGCCCGAAAGTTCGGAACAGCGGGCCGAATCGGAACCCGTAGAGCGGCCCTGTGGAACTGCTGTAGGAATACCCCATCGTCTGCAGGAGGCGATGAAGGCGGCCAAGACTGGTCCAAGTTTGAAACGTGCCGAAATGCGGCGTTCTGAAGCCCGACGGCTCGACTCCCAGCACCTCGCAACATGCCTGGTGCCCGGCGCGGACATCCCTCTCAACGTCTTCCCATGGCAACCGGTCGTAAAAGAAGTGGCTTTCATAAACGCAACTGGCCGGATTCCACCGAACATGTTGCACATAACCGTGGTTGAGGAACTCCGCGCCATTCTCGCGCATTCTTCGAAATACGCCCGCGCCACGGTGAAGAAGTTCGCCAGGCACGGCGTACGCGGGCTTCAGCCCCATCGCTCGCAGTTGGCCATCGAGTTCGCATGCACTATCGATGTCCTCCGGGGCGTCGCAATCGAACGAAAGGAGAAAAGCGGGGGTCACAACGCCGAGTGCTTCCGTCAGCCGGCTTGCCCTGGAGAAAAGCCTCTCCGGAGCCGCAGCGGCGACCGTACGGTACCAGAGCCACCCCGCTCCGTAGCGGAAGAGATTGCCGGCGATTGCGTCCAGTACACCCATATCAGTTGAGGAAGCTCCGGTAGACCTTGGCGTAGACGGCCTCGGTCACGGCCGGTGCGTATTTCCCCTGCGCGACGGTCCATGCCGTCGTTCCAAGCTGGCGTCTGGCTTCCTCGTTCGCCAGCAGGGTGCGAATCCCACTGAGGTAGCCTTCGGGTGAATCCGGAACAAGCCGTACGACACCATCCCGGAACTCCGGCACGGGTCGCCCCTGGCGCCGATTGATCACGACTGGCAGGCCGGCGAGCAAGGCCTCGAGAACCGCTTTGCCGATCTCGAAGAACTCGGAATGCGCGACGAACAGGTCGTACTCGGGCAAACTCCGGCAGAGGGCGTCGTTCTCCATTCGGGGCACGAAGACAACGCGGCCGCCGAGCCCCGACTTCGCCGCAAGAGATCGCAGTTCGCCGTGCAGCGGACCGTTGCCCACCAGGGTAAGAGAGACGCCGGGCAGTTCTTTCAACGCGGACAAAACGTTCCGCGGATTCTTGGCGGCGAACTGCCTGCCGACACCGATCAGTTTCGCATTGGAGCGGATCCTATAGTCCGACTTTCTTCGAATGTCCGTGGCGTTCAAGAAGTTGTAACAAACCCGATACGGCGCGATCCGCCGCTTCTCCAGATAGGGAACGATCGGCTCGTAGACCGGCAAAACCAGATCCGCCGCACGGAGGCTTTCCTCCTCGATGCCGAGCGCGGCATAGGACAGCAGCCGCTCCGAGAACGTCTTAGCTCTGCCGCGAAGGTCTTCGTCGGCGTTTACATGGAGCGAGATCACCAGTGGTGTGCCCAGTGCCCGGCGCATCTGAGCGGCGAGAAATCCGTTGAGGTTGTTCCCATAGCACCGAATTACGTCCGGCCGGATGCGGCGCGCCATCTCCACACCGCTCAAAGCCCAGTTCCGCAGGAGCCGCGGCCGCCAGCACGCACTCTTCCAGAACAGAGAACGCCCGGCAGGCAGGTTATGTACGAAGAGCCTCGCCCCTCCCACGGTCTCCTGGAGTATCTTCGTGTCCGGGGCGTCGTCGTTGGTGAGGAGGAGATGCACCTCATGGAACAGTTCGCCGGGATTGTAATAGCGCGGCGTTATCTCACCCTTTTCGATCAGACCACTAAGGCGATCCGAGAGCACAACTAGCAGTACTCTGTCCTTGCGCACAATCGCCATTACCGACACCTCCGGATTCGTACCACGCCAGGTCGCGGCGCGGCCCTGGGCGGCCGCCTGGCGCGGCACCGGCAAAGGTACACGTCCTCGCTTTTCAGGCTCGAGGGGCGGCAACCGAGACCCCAAAGCAGACCACGCAGCGGAATCTGTCTCTCAACCGGCACTCTTCTTCGTCCCGAGGAATATCCGCCAGTTTGAACGCCATCGAAGTACGGCTCCGAACGGAGCCACACCGGCAATCACCGCCTTGAGGCGAGCGAGCGTGGGCCCGCCATCGTAGACGCGGGGTCTAGGGACTTCCGTAGCATCGAACCCGGTGCACTTCAACCAGGCGACGAGCTGCCCCGAGGAGTAAACTCCGTAGTGCGGGACACCCTGGCGCACCGAGTCCCGGTGGATACGTTTGAGAACCCGCTTTCTATAGGTAACCACCAGGAATCGTCCGCCCGGACGCAACACGCGGCAAGCCTCTCTCAGAACCGCCGTAGTCTGTGGCATAAAATCGAGGGCCGCCTGAGAGAAGACCAAGTCGAACGACTCGGACGGGAACGGGAGATGCGTGGCGCTCGCGAACACGTCGACGTCGCCCTTGGACTGATACCAAGGGTTGACCGTATCCGTCGCGATGTAGTTCCGCGACTCGAACAGCGGCCGATAAACCGCCGCCCCGCATCCCAGTTCCAGAACCCGGGCAGAGTTCCGGCTCAGTTCAAGCAACAGATGGCTGACAAACGGATACTGAGCTCCACGTCCCACCTCAACCCCACTCCCCAATCAAAACAGGTACTCGCTCGAAAACATCCGTCCCACTTTGGCGACGGCGCGACAATAGTAGTACCGAAGCGCCTTGAACCGTAGGTCAATCGAGTGGTACATCGAAAGTCTATTGCTGAACTTCTGCTTGAACCGCCTGATACTCTCTTCCTTGCGGTTCCGCGCCGCGAGCGAAACCCCCGCAAGATCGTAAACCTCGACACCCGCACTCGCGAGTGCGCCGCAGGCTTCAGCCTTGATAAAATCCTGTAGAGGCAACTTCAGGGCATCGTAGTCAGCCGATTGCGCCACCCCAACCTCGACGGCAACCTTGTTCAGCACGGCGAAACCGAGGCCCGCCATCGCCTGACCATCGACACTCGCAAGGGCCACCAGGAGACGCGCCGAAGACGCCGCGAAACAACGCACGCTGTCGCGATTCGGATAGAACGGCGGCATCGGTAGTCCCAGCTTCTTCCGGTGTTCAGCCAACAGCTTCACGTACGCTTCCAACGCAGCGCCATCTCCTTCGGAAACACGTACTTGAACCTGTCTTTCTCTGCACTTCCTGACATTCTTCCTTACCGTCCGATCGAACGCCTTCAGAAGCGTTTCAACGGGCTGAGTCAGATCTATGAGGAGGGTGTGGCAAGCCACGCCCACGCTTGGCTCCGGAACCGCCGTCGAACGACCGTATGCCGGGGGCGTAAGGGAGTGACCAATCGCCACAACGCCGCAGTTCTTCAGATACCTAACGACCGCTGCGAGAGCGTCGTCAAATTGGAAGCCGGCAGTATCGCTGAGAACCGGGCCAAAGTACCACCTGGCGATGCCGTGTGGGCTAAGCGATACGAGACACTGGCCCACCTTCATCCCGCACTTAGCGATGGACAGATACATCACCCGATTCCTACGAAACGACTCCCATCTGCCGAATGCACTGGATTGATAGGGATGCACATAGGAGCACGCCCGGTAAAACTCGTCCCAGCCTGCCGGAGGCGTGTCGATGGCGCTCTCTACGTCCACCCGTGTCGTTTCGGCGCCGGCCTGCGCGAAGCACGCTTCCATCATCGCGAGTACCCGCTTATCACCGAACGTCTCGCTAATAACCGCAGCGTCACTTTCTTGACCAACTTGGTGTTCGATACGCACAGTCGGACGAGATACCGCACTGGGATCAGCATTGCAACAAGAGGCCGGAGCGACGGTTTCGCGACCAACGGGACGAAGCAGAACAGCATCCGAATCTGGTGTGTCACCAGAAGCTGCTCAAGCAACAGTCTTGTTAGCGCGGGCCGCCGGCCCTTTGGATACCCGGCATGCTTATAATGATAGACTCGGTCATCGGTAGCTATGTGTCCCATTTGGCCTACTGCAAACACCCAGAGCGAATCGGTGCTGTCGCGGCTGAGCGTTTCCAGTTGGCCGTACGACACCGACAAGATGTCACTCCGACGGCAGATGCCATACATTGGACTGCTGCCGATGGACCAGGGCAGGTCCTGAAAAAGGAGCTGGAATGTGCGCCGAACCTGACGCTCGCTGTACTTCATGAAATGGTACTCTTGGAGCCTGGTGTTCCGCGGACCAACGAGCCTCACGTGGCCGAAAGAGATTGTCGTGCCTTCCCGCATGTTCTGAATGAGGACGCTGCACCAGTCCGGGTCCCATTCATCATCCTGGGCTGCCAACATGAAGTACTGAGCGCGCGCTTCCCGTATCAGAAAATCGAAGTTGCGATACATCCCGAGGTTGGAGTGTTGCCGGATGTATCGGATGCGATGGTCCCGCGCCGCGTAGGCCTGACAGAGTTCGCCGGACTTGTCTGTCGATGCGTCATCTGAAACGATGAGTTCGAAGTCCTCAAAGGACTGCGCCAGGAGGCTATCTAGGGCCCGGGCTAGAAACTGCTCACCGTTGTACACCGCAAGGCCGATACTGAGCGATGGTTGCGTGCTGGCTGCGATCCGATGCATGGTCCATTGGCTGCTTCGGTTGCCGGCGTCAGCCCGACATCCGGGCGCTGGATAACCCCGGGCGGGGAAGGCTAAGTTGGCGCTAGACAGGAACTGCGGCGCATTGTAGTGAGCCCGAATGCTTGGGCGAGGAAGAGGCGCACCTGGGTAGCTGCGAGGGATGATGTGACTAGGGCGATTGCGGTGGCTGCGACCAACGACACAGCGATGCCGAGTCGCGAGTGTTGTCGCGGGGTAAGGGCGAAGATCAAGAGGATGGGTGCGAGGGCCGCACCGAGTGGCACCGCCAGATCGCGCGCGAGCCATCTCCAGTACTGCCGGGGAATCAGAGTGCGGTGCATGATCGGCATAGCGATGAAGAGGTAGCCGACGTTGAGGGCCAGGAAAACCGCGGCTGCACCCACCGCCGTGAATCGCCGGACTGCGATCAAGAGTAGTGGAACCTGGAGGAGCACTGCTACGAGATTCTGCTTGAAAGCGAAGGCGGTCCAGCCGTGCGACAGTGTAAGCGCGTACGGTATATACATCAAACAGTTCAGCATACACCCCACCACCACGATAGTGAGCAAGGTTGCGGACCGATCGGCGGTTGCCTGGTTCCCAGTCCAGAACAGCAGCGCGTCATGCGAGAAGACGGCAAGAGACAGGCCCAGTGGCGCCAGCGTGACAGTTAGACCTTGGCAGGCAAGATGGTACAGGCGCAGGAGTGCGGCTTGGTCATGTTGTGAGAAGTACTGCGAGAAGCGCGGGTAAAGGGCCGCGTAGAACGAAGAAGCAAAGATGTAGAGGCCGGAGCCTACCATCATTGCCAGCATATAGTATCCATAGGCCTCTAGCGTAAGGAGCCTGCTCAGTAAGAGTTTGTCAAGGTTCATAACGAGGAGCGAGACCAACGCGATGCGTGTCATGCCCAGGCTGAAGGCGGACACTCTTCGCAGTGTCGAGAGTGTCATGTGGGGAGGACTGCCGCGCGGCAGGCGGTTCCAAAAGAAGATGGCCATGGCCGTTGTTCCCACCAAGGCGACCGCGGCTTGCCAGGCAAAGAAGGCCGCAACAGTGTGGGACAGAATCCACAGCACAACCAGAGCTCCAAAGGACCGGAGGGTAGCGATGAGACCGGCCACCCAGTTCGCCAGGACTTGATGCTGGAGCCCCATGAGGCCACTTAGGTAGAAACTGAAGGGCCACTGAAAGATCAGCACAAGTCCCATCAGTGTAACAGCCAATTGGACCTGGGCGGGTGGCAGTTGCCGGGCATTGATCCAGTGTTTTGAAAGCCAGGGCGCCAAGAGAATCCAAGCTACGCCGAGGACGACGGCAACGGCCCAGTAAATGGACTCGAGGGTTCGGGACAGATCGCGCGTTTCCTGGGTGGGCGAGTCGTTCACGGAGGCCATCGCCAGTTCCCGGTTGAGTGTTGCGCCCAGGCCTAAGTCAAACAGGGAAAGGAACAGTTGCGCACTCGAGAAGAACCCAACAAGACCGTAGGCTTCCATGCCCATTAGCTTTATGTACTGCGGCACGCAGATAATCGCCAGTACTGCGGTCCAGGACTTTGCCATGAGGTTTGCAGTTGTATTGGCGCGTAGCGACCAGTTGCGGATTGGTGGTTTGAGCGATCCTGGTCTTCGTATGGCGGTTATTACGATAGTGTCTGACAAGTGCGCACTCTCACAGATCTTGGTGGGCGGTTGGGGAGAGAAGGGCACGTGTTGCTTCGGCTCTCTTACAACGCGGGCCGATTCGTGTGGGCAGAGGTCAATAGTAGGCAGACGGTTTGACTCCCATCGACTCGGCGTTCCCTTGATCCGGTTGATCGGTCCGCTGGTGTGTAATGCCCGCAGAACCCGGCAGGTATGAGCGGCGATAGAAGGACTGTTCGGCGCACCATCTTCTTGAGCGCCCATTGTTGGGGAGTTTCCGAGTTCATCCGCGAAGCCTACGACGGCATCGGCTTGTAGTACTTCGAGTAGTACTTCCCATAGTATCCGTAGTAATAGTACTGGTCGCTCATGTCCGCGCGGACTTCGTTGAGCGCTACGCCGATCACGTTTGCCTTCAACCGTTTCAGACTGCTCAACACACTAGCGACGGCGTTCCGGTGGGTCTGTCCCGCCAGGGTGACCACCACCACGCCGTCCGTGATTGCAGCGATCTGGAGCGGCTCTGCGAAGCCCAGCAGCGGCGGCGCGTCGATCATTACCAGGTCGTAATCCGATATGGCTTCAGGCAGGAGTTTTTCCAGGGCGCCGCCGACCAGATCGGCGGCGTGGCGCGACGCCGGGCCGGCGGAGAGCACGTCCAGGTCGGGATGGTGCTCGGATTTCTGCAGGGTGTCGCGCCATCCAGCTTCGCCCTTGATGACGGTGGACAGGCCCCGTGCGTTCTCCATGTTCAAGCGGGTGTGGACGCCGGGACGGCGGAGGTCTGCATCGATCAGCAGGGTTTTCTTCCTTTGCAGGCTGTGGGCAAGCGCAAGGTGCACGGCCGTGGTGGTCTTCCCCTCGCGCGGTGTCGCCGACGTGATGAGCAGGCTGCGGGGCCGGCGGCCGATGTCGGATAGGAGGATGGAGTCGCGCAACGTCCGGACGGCTTCTTCGAAGGCGGAAACCTGTTCGTTACGACGGGTGGATGTCGCGAGTTCGGTCGAGGTTCTCTTGGCATCGCCCTGGCGATTCACAAACGCCGGCAGACGGCCGCGCCAGTGCTTCACCACGGGGAGCGACCCCAAGACTTCGGTCTTCAGGATCTTCTGGATCTGCTCGGGATCGCGCACAGTATTGTCGATGGTATCCGACAGAACGGCGGCCGCGACGGCCAGCAGGCTGGAAAAGAGCAGCGCCAGAACGGCGTTGAGCTGCAGATCCGGAAAAACTGGCCTGAGTGCCGCGCGGGCGGGATCGGCCAGGCGGATGGAACTGTTCTGGAAGCTGGAGTTTATGCCGGCTTCCTTGATCTTGCGCACCAGTTCTTCATAGAGGCCCCTATCGCTGTCGGCCTCCTGCTTGAGCGCCTTGTACTGGAAGGATCGAGCGTTGAGACGGTCGAACTCGGCTTTGGCATCTGCCACGGCGGTCTTGAGCATGGATTCCCGGTTGACGGCTTCCTGGTAGTCGAATCTGACGCGCTGATCGATGCTGCCCTTAAGGCTGTCGAGCTGGCGCTCCAGTTCGACGAGCTGCGAGTTGGCCTTCCGGTATTCGGGATGGTTGGCGCCGTACTGGGCGTTGACGGTGGCGAACTTCTCACGGGCTTCATCGATGCGGTCGGAGAGGCGGCGGAGCTGGTCGCCCTGGGCGGAAGCCAGGGCGGCATCGAGGGAGCCGCTTTTGACGGAGTCGAAGGAGGCCTGCTTCTTGACACGCTCCGATTGAGCATTGGTGAACTCGGTGTTGAGCTGGAGAAGACGCGCGGAGAGGATGCTGGTCTTCTCTTCGGGGTTTATGACCGTGAGATCTTTCTCGAACTGCATCAGGGCGGCTGAAGAGCGCTCCATCTTGGCTCTAAGTTCTTCCATCTGCTTTTCCATGAAGACGGACAAACCGGCGGCGGCGTTGAAGCGGATGTTGTAAGTGTGCAGGATGTAGCTGTTGGCGACGGCGTTGGCGACGTTGGCGGCCAACTCCGGATCGGGAGAGCGGTAGGAGATGAGCAGCAGATACGTGTTGAGAGGACGCGCGACCTTGAGGTTCTTGAGCTTGACGGGGGCGTTCTGCGCGCGCGCGGTGGGGAGCGATGACTCCCCGGGAAGCTGAGCGGGTCCGGCGACCGGAAGCCTGTAGCGCTCGGCGACCGGACGCAGGACGGAATCGGACTGGATGATCCTGACCTGGGTTGCCAGGAACTGGTCGGAATCGTTGGGGGCCATGCGTGCCGCCTCTTCGCCGACGACGGCGGCGGGCACTTGGCGGTCGATATCGACGGTGGCGACGGACTCGTAGATGGGTGTGAGGCGGGATGAGACCACTACGGTGGAAACGACGCAAACCAGGACAAAGGCCATGATGCGCCATCTGTTGCGGCGGAGTATCCACAGGTAGTGAGACAGGGGGACGGCCCGGTCTTCGGACTCCGGCTCGGGAAAGGCGTAGGACGGGTAGACGGCGTAGTGTTCCGGTACGGCAGGAACTCGGCCGTTGCCGGCTGCTTCGGCGGGCGCCGGGAGCGCTCTCTGGGTATCTTCATGCATGGCTATTGTGGTTGTCCTCTGCGGGGTTCGGCCGCGGGTCGATAACTAACGAGGCTCCGCCTCAGACCGGCGAGGTGAATTGCTTTCTCGCGGAAGATCGGGGATGTCGGGGATCGGCGGCGATCACCGCATGGCTCCGTATACGAGCGCGGTGGAGCCCGCTCCGGTTCCGAAGCCGATGATGGCTTCAAGCGCCCTGACCCCGAGACGCTTGCCCTTGTTGTCGGGAACATAGAGGATGTCGTTGGCCGTCAAGGGGACGTCAGGCGCTTTGCGCTGCATGATCTTGTCGAGCGGAACGACAATTTCGTTCTTCACGCCGGTCGCTTCCCGCCGGTAGATGTAGGCATCCTTGGTGGCATAAGGCATGAGTCCTTCGGCTAGGGCCAACATCTGGAGGAGGGTGGTGTCGGAACCGTCCTGCACGGGGAAGGCACCGGGCTTTTTGACGTTGCCGACCACATACACGCGGCCGATTTCCGGGACGCGGATTTCTTCGCCGCCCGTGAGCTTGAGGTTGAGAGCGGGGTCTGCATCGTCGATGAGGCCGCGCACAAGGATGCGGCGCGTGAGCATGACAGGCTTGCCGTCGAGCCCCGGCCGCAGTTGGCTGACCAGGATCTCGCGGCCGGCATCGTCACGGAGTCCCTCGGCGCGGGCGATGGCCTCGAGTAGGGTAGTGGGCCCTTCGGCCTGAAAGACGAGGGGCTGTTTGACGGCGCCGGCGACGCTGATGGGGCGGGAGTGATACTCGGCGATCGTGACAGTGACAAAAGGATCGACGAGGATCTCCTCTTCGCGGAGAGCGGCGGCGATGGCTGTCTCGAGATCGGCGGGCAGGAACCCCTGGGCCTTGATGAGCTGGTGGAGCATGGGGAGGCGGATCATGCCGTCGGCGCCAACGCGGACGGTGCGGGAAAGCTCGGGAGCGTCATACACCGAGACGGCGATCAGGTCGTTGGGTCCGACGGCCTGAGCGGGGAGGTTGGCTCCGAGTTCGGGGACGGCGCGGGAGGGCTGGGTCTGGGTCCAGGACGGAGCCGCAAGAACGAGCGCCAATGCGGCCGGCAGCGGACTTGTAAACAGAGTACGCATATCAAGATACCTATTGTGCGGTGGTCGTGCCGAAGGGCACGGTCTTCCGGAGTCGCGCGAGGTGCTGGAGACGCTCAAGCTCTTTGGCCAGCACGTCGATACGTCTCCCGACCTGTTGCAGTTCGCCATCCAGCGGCTCGGACACGGAGGTCTCTCCGATCCACTGCCGCAGTGCGGCGCGCGCCGACTCGGAGATGCTCCGGACGCGGCGCACCATGCAGGCCGCTTCGAGCGAGTGGTACTCCTCCATCGAGACGCGAAAAGTCACCATCTTACTGCGCCGTGAAGCGACGGTCATGTACAAAACTCCTGCTGCTTCTGACGAGTGAAAGGAGGCGGACAAGCTACCGCCATTCTTTTCTCCTTGGAAGGAGGTGCAACAACTTGAGCACTGCAGGAACAAATCGGCTGGCGTGTCCAACAACTTTAGCCTTTGTCAACGGACCCCTCAGGACTCTGTGTCCGGAAACTCCAAGACCGCTGGCGCCGGCTCCTGTCCAAGAGGTGCAATCGAACCGGAGGCCTCCTGGATGCTTGAACCTGCGCTCCGGTGCGGTTTCCGCGAGTGCGCCTTTGCTGCGCCGCGGCGCGGCCGACTCGAGGCGGCCCGGCAGCCCCGCCGGTCCCGGCGCCATCGGCGCTCTGCCGCGGCGCGAGGGGCCGTACTCGTTCCACCTGGTCGAGTGGCGCCGCCTCCGCGACACCGGCGCTTTGGGCGCTCTGTCCGGAAAGCGCAACCGCAAGTCCAGCCGCAACCCCCCGGCCGAGGAAAACTGCAAGCTGAAAGTATTCGTCAAGCCAACTCCGTCACTGCATCGCCAGCGTCGGCTACCGTCCGGGTGGGGCTGGCTTGACGGATACGATCAACCCGCCCAACACCGGTCCGCCGGAGGATGGAAATCCTCACTAACTCACGCGGGCGAGGTGTCTCAAAGCCGTTGACAGGTTCCGCGGAGGGTTCGAATCGACATGGACTTCCAAACTCGTTTGTCATATCATGTTGTAATCCCGAGCAATCTGCGCCGGGGCGCTTCGCGCCAAGGCGCACGCGCGGCGCCAATGTCGGAAGGAGACGAGAATGTTGTTGGTTGACGCGGAGGTGCGGGAATCCAAGATTGCCGGCAGTGGTCTGTTCCTCCGGTCGCCGGTTCCGAAAGGCACCGTCGTGTCGATTCATGCCGCCGACGCAAAGCTGTTGACTCAGGCCGAGTACCAGGAGGAGCAACGCAACGGAAATGAGCTTGCCATTCGTAGCGGCATCCGGTGGGTGGGGCGCTATTTTCTGCGTGCCCGGAAGATGCCCCCCGAATCCTATATCAATCATTCGGATGAACCGACGCTCCTGTATCATTGCGGGATCAGCTTCGCCCGCCGGAATCTGGATACCGGCGATGAGTTGACGATCGACTACACATGGTTTCTGGCCGAGGACGATGTCGAGGGTTTCCGCGACGTGGCGACCGGACGGACGCTGTTCGGCCTTCCGCCGAAGGAGGCGTTGATCGAGTCCAGCGAGCAGTTGGTGCAGCTCCTCCGCGAGATCGAGGAGATCCCGTAGACGATGCCGGCCAGCGCCATCGAGTTGGATCGCGACCTGTTCTGGCTTGTGTCCACGTTCTACCCCGCACCGTTGGTCAGGCCCCTTCTCGAATTCTCGCAGGAAATCAGTAAGCTCGATCCGAATTGGGAGGTCGCTCTAAGGCGCTGCAACGACTGTTTCTACGAGTCCGTGCGCTTCGCTGCGCTGGCGGCAACGGCCGAGTGCGCCCGGAGAGCGGGCGAAGACGAAGCCTTTCGATGCCATCCAGCGGCAGAAAAAGCAGTCCGGGAGATGCGCTTTAACGGCGAGCCGGGCGATGGGCACTTCTGGGAACTTCTGCGGGAAATGCTGCGTCTCCTCCAGGACGGTGAAGGCCCGCTCTCGGTCTGCGCGCGGAGGTTCTGGAAGAGAAAGGGGTCCAAGGAGACCGAGACCGAACTCAAGAAGGAACTCGACCTGGCCTGCACCCTCCGGAACGATTTTATCCATCGAAGAATCGACCCCGCGAATTACAAGGACACAGTCGCGACGCTGCGCGAGCCCTTGCATGGATGGTTCAGGGCGCTGGACTTTTTGAGAACCTGCTGGCTGGCCACGCCCGTAGACGGCGACGATGGCCGAGTCGTCGTCGAACTCCGCTGTGGCGATTCCCGGCGGTATGCCCTGCGCTGTTTTGACAGCACTCTGCGGCTCGAGCGGGACCAGCTCTATCTCATCGAGGAGCCGGACGAGAATGCCCCCTTGGACGAACGCCTGGTACTTCCCGTTCATCCATTCATGATTTTGGATGCCGGCCAGGAGAAGGGAAGTCCAGCCGATATTCTGCTTTTTCAGGCGTCCGAAGCGGATGGTATCAGGTACGGACCCGGCGCCCAAAGGGGCGATCTGAAGGCCGATTTCATCGCGAAGCTGGCGCCGCTCATCACGAGCTTGGGTGAGTTCGCCGACATGCCAGTCGCAGCCTACAAGAGCGTCGAGCAGTTCGCGGGAAGGTTGAAAGAGAGTTCCAAGGACTTCCTGGAAGACATCAAGAGCCAGCGTCTATACCGTCGCGACGTGCAGGTAGCCAGACCCAGACTGAAGGAGAGCGTCGACGAATTCCTGAAGAGTGAGAAGCCCGTCCTGATTATCAGTGGGCCTTCCGGCATCGGCAAAACTTGCTTTCTGTGCAAGTTCGCAGAGGAGGTCATGGAGGTGGAGAACTGCTCCACCTTCGTCTTGCTGCTGGCTGCGAAATCGCTACCCACGGACTTCTCGCTGGAGAGAAAGGTCTGCGAGGTTTTGAGTTTCGAGCCACAATCGATCCACCAATGGTGGACAAGAATGCAGCAGGCGATCCCCAAGAAGGTGCCATGGAGATTGGTCGTGGTTATCGATGGAATCGACAAACACCCCTCGATCGGCAACCTGTTTCAGGCGATCGAGCAATGGGCCACCAGGGTGCGGGAACTGCCGCAACTCAAACTCATCGTGTCCTACAGCCCCACCGGGCAGGACATTGTGCCCGTGATGAACCGTGAACTGTTCTTCTCGTCGACACAGTCTTCCAAAGTGGGTGTGCCGGACATCCAGGCGCCGCCTTTCACGGAAGAAGAACGAAAAGAAGCCTACGAGAAGTACGGTGGGCCATTGACCGCTTACGGTAAGTTGAGGCAGAGCGCCTTGGGCGCGCTCTCATATCCCCTGTTCATGCGCCTGGTTACGGAAGCCTATCGGGGCGCCGAAGTGCCGCCGAATCCGGTTTTCCAGGCGCTTCAGAGGTACTGCCAACGCCTCATCTTCGACGATCCGGGACGAACGGCCCTCGTCGACAAGCTGGTGGACACGATGATGGAGAAGGGCGTTCGCGAACTCAGCGGCCGCGAGCTCCAGGGCGAACCCGGTCTGCGGGAGGCTTACCTCTCGAAGCAATCGCCGTTATGGGAACTGAAGGAGGAGCAGGTACTTTCGGTACATAGCAGGCTGAGGTCCGTCTTCCCGGTGCGTGTTGGAGAAGTGTATGTCGACTTCTCGATGGACCGGGTTTTTCAGTTCCTGCTCATCCTTCGGACGATCGAGAAGTACGGCGGAACGATGCAGAGCTTCCTCGAGACGGGTCTCTCGCGGACGCTCGAGGCAGCCAGGCAATATCCATCCTTGCGGTCGGCTCTGGTGGATCTGTTCGCCGAGGTGGCTCGGAGCACGGAATCGAGCGACGCGGACAAGCGGCTGGCTTTCAGCCGGTTGTGCGCCGCGTCCGGACACGAACCCGGCGGTTGGATCGTGAATCTCCTCTCGGACGTCTTGTTGGCGCTGGCAGGCGAGGCCGTGCTCGATCCGGATGACGAACCCGAGAAGGTCGGCGACCCGTTTCTCCTGGTGGTCGATGTCATGTTGAGAGAACTCGGCAACGAGGCGACGGAGCGGTTCTCCGCTACCGCCACGGATCTCTTCGTGCGCGGGCTCTGGGCGGCTGAGATCGTGCTGCTGCGGCGCGAGGCGGAGTCTCCCGATCTCACCGAGGAACACCGTTTCGAGGTACAGAACTACCTGTTTGTCGCGCTGAAGAACCATGACAGGTGGGAAGACGCCCGGGAATACTCGGATCGCAACGAAGCCCTATTGCGCGGCCTGGCGGGCAGCGTGTCGATTCCCGCTCAATTGCAGGCACGGCACCTGCTGAACCGTTTCAGCGTTTACTATGACAAGGGCGACCGGCGATACGCGCTGGACTTGTGCCAAAGGGCTAATGGCATTGCGAAAGAACATCGCCTGTTACAGGAAGAAGCGGCATCCGCGAATAACCTCGGGATCGCCTATGTGTACTTCGACCGGCCCTCCGAAGCGGAGAGTATTCTCGACGAAGGCATTGACGCCGGAGAGGACCGCCGCATTGCCGGCCACAACTACTTGAACCGCGCCTTGGTGCGGATGGTGAGATGGCAACTGCACGGGGGCCAATTCCTCTCTCAAGCCGAAGAGGATGTCGAGAAGGCCTCGGAACGGTTCCAGGCAATCGATTATCGCCAGGGGATTCTCTATGCGGACGCAACCGGAGCACTGATTCAAATGTACAAGGCGTTGGCGTTGAAGGCGTCCTTCTTAGGCGGGGATGTGGGCGAATGGTCCGCCAGCGCCGAGTACAAGAACTGCGTAAAGAAGTTGGAAGAAGCGCGGGGCCGGATGGAGTCTTGTCTTGAGCGGGCACGGGATGAACTGAAGGAAGACTGGCCGAACTATGGGATTCAGACGAACCTCGCGCTACTGCACCTTTGGCAACCCACCCCCAATCTCGAACAAGCGCTCGCGTTCGCGACAGGAGCATACGAGCTTGTAGACGGCAAGAAGAACCAGGATGGCGCCCCTAGCGATCCGGAGGGAAGATCGGTCGCGTCGCTGGTTCTGGCGCGGGTGCTACTCGACTGCAAGGCGCGGCTCGACCGCCGGAAGGATGAACCGGGGTCCGTGAGCCTGAGCCGCGAATGCTTCCAAGGCCTGAAACGCATATCCAGGAGGATCGTTCTGGAAGGAGAGGCGGACGGCAAGGGAGCCGATGCGCCGGACGAGTCGCGAAACATCGGCGATGCCGATGCTCTGCTGCCCGCCGCGGTCTGGAAGTTGCTCGAGACGGCGGAACGCGCGTTCATACGGCTGGAGTTTTACTCGGCGGCCGCGCGTGCCGCTGCCGGGTTGATCGAGGCGGCGCCGTTTCTCGGCAAAGACCCCCTCGAGGTGGAAGAGCGTCGGGAGGAACACCGGAATCGAATCGGCTCCGGCGAGTTTCCGCCCGATTTCGCGCGCACTTTCCAGCCCATGGACTGGAAGCTGCTTTTTCTCGCCGAGCTGTGAGCGGTGGCTTTCGTCGCCGCCCGCAAGGCACCGCCGGCGTGCCGGCCCGCCGATCTCGCACCGCACTGGATGCGCATCGAACGATTGGACGGCATCCGCGCCCGCCTGTAGAATCGAGACTGATGGATCGACTCGGCAAAGTGACGGTGTCGCTCCTCCGGATGGGCTCCGGACGGGATCTCCGGCTCAACCTCGAGAAATGCCTGGCCCTGGTGGAGCGGGCCGCGCGGGAGGGCGGGCAGATCGTCGTGCCTCCGGCGTTTTTCCGGCTGCCCGCTTTCTGGCGCGGCATGGACTATGCCCAATTCAAGTTGGCCGAGTCCATTCCAGGCCCTACCACGGAGGCACTCTCGAGAGCCGCCTCGGCTTTGGGCGTGGTTGTCGTGGCCTCGATATTTGAGCGGCGCGCAGCGGGAGTTTTTCACAGCAGCGCCGCTGTCATCGATGCGGACGGCCGGTTGCTCGGAGTGTACCGCCAGATGCACCTCTGCATCGATCCAGGCTCCCAAGAGGGCTTCTACTTTAGTCCGGGAGACCTGGGCTTCAAGGTATTCGAGACACGGTTTGCGAGAATCGGTGTGCTCTTGGGCTGGGATCGATGGTATCCGGAAGCCGCCCGGATCGCCGCGCTGGCGGGCGCCAGGATTCTCGTGTGCCCGGGCGCGTGGTGCCCGCGCCCGGTTGACGGCGGGGTGGATCCCGAGCGCCAGTACTCAGCCTGGGAGGCGGTTCAGCGGAGTCACGCGATTGCGAATTGCGTCTTCGTCGCCGGCGCTAACCGGGTCGAAAGCGAAGCAGGGCCGCCCAAGCATCCCGACGAAGCTCCGCCGTTCTGGGGAAGAAGCCTCATTGCCGATCCCTCGGGCAGGATCGCCGCAAAAGGCGGAGCAGGCGAAGAAGAGATCGTGGCCGCGGAATGCGATTTGAGCGAAGTGGATGTCGTGCGGACTCACTGGCCGTTCCTGCGGGACAGAAGACTGGATGCCTATCGGAACATTGCCGGGCATTCGGGGGAATGAGATTGTCCGGACGGTAAGGAGGCGCCGCGCTGGAACGTACGCTGCCGAACGCCGCGTCAGGCTATGGGCGTTTCTTCGCCGGACCGGTCTGGCGGTCTTTGCCCGCGTGGTTCACCTCAGGCACGGTTCGCTCCCGGCCCTTGGCCTTGTCAAGCCGCTGGAACAAGCCCTTCACCAGGAGCGGAAACACGAACGTGTAGTCGCTGTAGACTTCCGCGACTTTACCGCCTTCCTCCTCCGCGATGAACTTGCCCCAGGAGACCCCTTCGGAATATGTAGCGCCCGAAAGGCCTCCCCAGTACGGTGGATCGGGGCATATTCTGACTCCGTACTTGAACCGCACCGACTTGACGGCAATAGCATTCTCGCGCCTCTCGATGGCATCCATAAATGGCCCTACCTGCTGAGCCCAATTCCGGGGAACGCCGCCGCCGAGGCTGACGATCCCCCGGGTCTTGGTGCCGAGCATGAAATGGCAATAGCGCTCAAAATCGATGAATGGATCGAAGCTGAGTCCCTTGCGGCCCTCCTTGCGGCGCCGCCGGTTGAAGAGGGCGAAATCCAGTCCCAATTCGCTGTCGGTAAAAGCGGGTATGAAAACGGGAACTCCGCAGGCGTGCGCCGCGCCGATCACTCCCTTGTTCTTGGCGTGCGACTTCAGGTACTCGCCAAGCATGCGCGTAATGTCGGAACTGCAGAGCACCCCTTTTGCCGGCCGTTTTGCGAGTAGTCCGTGGAGGATGTCTTGCAGCTCGTCCAGAGCGTATTCCATTTCGATCGTATCGAAAATACGGTCGTAGCCCTGCTCGAACAGCCAGGTGTCATCGTATTTCTCCGGCAGCTTGAAATGCTCGCTGCCGCGTTCGGCGTTGAATCCGTGACACATGGCGGCGCCGGTCGAGACGATGCAGTGAACCAGCCCCCGCTCGATCATCTCGGCGATGAGAGTATCGAGCTTGGCGATGGTTGCCGCCCCGGAAAGAGTCAGCACCGTCTGGCACTGCGGGTCGCTGGCCATCGCGTACAGCACATCGGCCGCCTGGCCGAGCGTACGCGCTCCAAACGCCATGTCGCGCATGGCAACCAGCATCCCGTCGAAATCGCCGATGGAACTTGAACTCGGCGACCGCAGAGGGGACAAATGATGCTGGATGCCCTGGCTCAAAGCCATCGACCTGACATGATGTTGGCCCGGCTGTATCCTGACCAGGCCGATGTGGGGCGTGTCCGGCATCCGCGAATCGACTCGTCCCAGCAGCGAGCCCAGGACATAGGATTCGGCTCGCTTCATGGCCTCCGGAGAGAGAACGCCGCGGTACCTCGAGAGGGCCCAGTTGACGTAGACAGTCGCGACGATGTCGTGCAAAAGCCGGCGCTCGATGGCTCGTTTACTCCGGACCTCCAACGGTTTGAGCAGGGCAATCTCGGGGACTTCAGGGTGAACGAAATCTCCGTTCTCGTCGAATTCGAGCGGCGGCTGCCAATACGTCACGGCCTGTGGCCAGCGGTATCCCAGGCGGTCCCAGAAACCGACCGAATCGTTCTCGGCTTCCAGGAAGGAATAAGCCAGGCGCCCGTGGCGCGCCCTGGCGATGGCCTTCGCTTCGCCGATAGCCCGGCGCCAAAGCCGCGTTCCCACACCCTTGATCCCGGCGTTCCGGACAGCCGGCGCCGTCAACTGATGGCCGATCGCGAAGATGAAAGGTGGGGGCGATGAGTGTGCTCCTTTCGGAACGCTCTCCTCGATCCGCATGACATTGCCACTAATGGCGCCTACAATGCGGGCGGACTCGCCGTCCTCGAGGTACGCGGCCATCAGGAGGAACGGAAAAGGGTGCGAGCCCAGCCGATTCATCTCAAGCCAATCGACGTAGCGTTGCAGCGGATCGAGCGTCTCCGGTCCGAAATGCGAACGGAGAAAGTCGTAGCAGGTCTGAAGCCACGAATCGGGATCGGCTACCACCTTGAACTTCAGCTCGTCCGGATGTGGGATACGCAAGCGGGCAAGGTCATCTTCGTTGAAAAGTATCGGGCTGCGACGAGTCGTAGGTGTCATTACGGTCTGCACCGATTCTACGTTTTCCGGAGCACGGCTTCGATTCCCGCGGAGCATTGCCGGCGTCTCGCATAAGCGCCGCTACTCGTCGATTCTGACGCGGGATACACCCATACTGCGCACCCCTCGACAATCGTAATGAGTTCCCATCTTGTTGTCAATCGGAGGCCGGCGGCGCTCGCGCGGCCGTGCGGCGCCCTACCGCCCGCCCGGCCGCGGCGCCGGCCCCGTGGAATCGCGCAATACCAACTCGGGCTCGATGAGAATCTCCGGCCCGGCCGCGGCCGGCTGCCCCGCCTCCGGCATCAGCGATTCGCAGATGATGTGCCCGATCCGCTCGCGCGGAATGTCGACCGTGGTCAGCGCAGGGTAACAGAATTCGGAGAGTTTCACGTTGTCGAACCCGGTCACCGACACGTCTTGCGGTACGCGAAGCCCCCGCTGGCGCAACTCGTGCAGCGCGCCCACCGCGGTAATGTCGTTCACGCAGATGAGGGCGGTGGGATGGTAGCCCGAGCCCAGCAGCGTCCGCGTGGCGCGCATGCCTCCTTCCAGGGTATCGCTGTCGGCGGCCATGCGGACCGCCGCGGGCGGGTAGCTGGCCACCGCATCCATCACCGCCTTGACGCGTTCGTCGATGGGCCCCAGCATGGCGTGATGGCCTATGAAGCCCAGACGCCGGTGGCCCATGCGGTGCAAGTACTCGACCACCTTCCAGATTCCGCGCGCGTAATTCACGCGGATGTTGACGATGTTCTCGCGCGGCGTCCCCACGTCGTAGAACACCACCGGGATGCGGCTTTGGGCGAGTTCCTCTATCAGCGCCGGGTCCATCTCGGAGACCACCGCGGCCAGGCCCGCCACGCGCCGCCCGATCATCAGGCGCACGCTCGCCACCAGTTGTTCCGCGCGGTAATCCGTGTTGGCCATGAGCACTTCGTAGCCGCGCGCGTGCGCGTCCCGCTCCACGGCCTTATAGATATCGAAAAAGAACGGATTCTCCAGGTTCGAGACGATCACCCCGATGGTCCGGTTCTTGCCCACGGCCAGAGTGCGGGCGTGGAGATTGGGGTGGTAGCGCAGCTCTTCGACCGCCTTCATCACCCGCTCGCGGGTCGAACCCTTGACCACGGCCGCGTTGTTCAGCACTCGCGACACCGTCGCGGTGGACACCTTGGCGTGCCGCGCCACGTTCTCCAGGTTCATGGTTACTTTAAGGTTACACGTCTTTCGACACCGCGCCAAACCGGCGGGTGCCCCTGCCGGGACGCCCGACGGGGGCGCGCGCCGGGAACTCGCTCGCGGGTTTCCCCCCACCGCCGCCCGGGACATTCGGGACGCTCCGATGGCCGCGCCGATTTCGGATAGAATTGAGTGTACTTACGGAAGCGCTCTCATCTTCCGAAGGCAGGAGGAGTGTCTTGTATACGGAACTGGCCGTGATGGCCCTGGCCATCGGCGGCATGACGGTAGCGAAGGCGGCGGCGTCCGCGACCAAAGCCGGCTTCGGAAAAACGAAAGAAGGTGCGCCCGTGCAAATCTTCACCCTCACCAACGCCCATGGCATGGAGGCGAAGATCATGACCTACGGCGGTATCGTGGTCTCGCTGAAGACCCCCGACCGCAACGGCGCGATGGCCGACATCGTCCTCGGCTTCGACAGCCTCAAGGAATACGAGGAGAACAACAGCCCGTACTTCGGCGCGTTGATCGGGCGCTATGGCAACCGCATCGGCCACGCCAGGTTCTCGCTCGACGGCAAGGAGTACACCCTCGAGAAGAACAACGGCGAGAACACCCTGCACGGCGGCTCCCACGGTTTCGATACCAAGGTCTGGAAGCCCAAACAGCTTCCCGATGGCGGCCTGGAGCTGACCTACGTCAGCCCCGACGGCGAGGAGGGCTTCCCCGGCACGCTCACGCTGGTGGCTACTTATCACCTCACCGCCGCGAACGAGCTGAAGATCGATTACGCCGCCACAACCGATAAGCCGACGGTGGTCAACCCCACCAACCACTCCTACTTCAACCTCAAGGGCGCCGGCAACGCCGACATCCTGGGCCACGTGGTGACGATCTACGCCAGCCGCTTCACTCCCGTGGATGCCGGCCTCATCCCCACCGGCGAACTGCGGCCCGTGGCGGGCACGCCCTTCGATTTCACCAAGCCCACCGCCGTTGGCGCGCGCATCGGCCAACCCGACCAGCAGCTCAAGTTCGGCAACGGCTACGACCACAACTGGGTGCTGGATTCGGGCGGCGGCAAACTGGCCCTGGCGGCGAAGGTCGAGGAGCCCACCACCGGCCGCGTCCTGGAAGTCCTGACCACCGAGCCCGGCGTGCAGTTCTATACCGGCAATTTCCTGGATGGCACGCTCAAGGGCAAGGGCGGCAAAGTGTACGCGCAGCGCTACGGTTTGGCCCTCGAGACGCAGCACTTCCCCGATTCGCCCAACCAGCCGTCGTTTCCCAGCACCACCCTGCGGCCCGGGCAGGAGTTCCACAGCCAGACGGTGTACCGCTTCTCCACCGGGCCCGCCGGCAAGCAGTAGATCCACGAACCGCGGGGCGGGTCCCCGGCCCGCCCTGCCCAATCACCCCACATGAACACTCCATCAGCGGCGCCCGGGAAGGACGATCGCGGATTCGTGCGCGGCCTCGGTCTCTTCGACTCCACCATGATCGTCATCGGCGTGATGATCGGCTCGGGTATCTTCATCGTCTCGGCCGACATGTCGCGCCTCATCGGCAGCCCCGGCTGGATGCTGGTGGCCTGGGCGATCACGGGCGTCCTGACCATCGCCGCGGCCCTGTCCTACGGGGAACTGGCGGCCATGTTGCCGCAAGCCGGCGGCATGTACGTGTACCTGCGCGAAGCGTTCTCCCCGCTGTGGGGCTTCCTCTACGGCTGGACGCTGTTCATGGTGATTCAGACCGGCACCATCGCGGCCGTGGCCGTGGCCTTCGCGCGCTATCTCTCGGCGGTTTTTCCGCCGGTTGCCGAGGACCGTTACCTCGTCGCGCCCATCCACATCTCGCAGGGCTACGCGGTCTCGCTCTCGACCGCCCAGTTGATGGCCATCGCCATAGTCGCCTTGCTCACCTGGACCAATTCCCGCGGACTCGAGTACGGCCGGATCGTGCAGAATCTCTTCACCAGCGCCAAGACCATCGGGCTGGCCGGGCTGATCCTGACGGGCCTCGTGTTCGGCCGGAACGCCAGCGCGATCCAGGCGAATTTCCACCACATGTTCCGTTTCGGCGCTTTCGATCCGTCGCTGGGCGTGGCCGCGGGCGGCGTTTTCGGCCTGGTGGTGGCGCTCTCGGTGGCGCAATCGGGATCGATGTTTTCGGCCGACGCCTGGCACGACATCACGCTGGTCGCCGGCGAAGTGCGCAACCCCGGCCGCAACCTGCCGCTGTCACTGGCGCTGGGTTGCACCGCGGTGATCGGGCTCTACCTTCTCGCCAACCTGGCGTACCTTTCCGTGCTGCCGCTCGACGCCATCCAGCATGCCCCTTCCGACCGCGTGGCCACCGCCATGGTGGAGCGCGTCTTCCCCGGCTACGGCCCGCTGCTGATGGCCGTCACCATCATGATTTCCACCTTCGGCTGCATCAATAGCCTGGTTCTGGCCGGGCCGCGCGCCTTCTACGCCATGGCCAGGGATGGGATGTTTTTCCGCCGCGCCGGCGTTTTGAACCGGGCGCGCGTCCCCGGCTGGTCGCTCGGGGCGCAGTGCTTCTGGACGGCGGTTCTGATTCTGCCGCGCACGTACAACGCGGCCACGCACGAGTACGGGAACTTGTACAGCAACCTGTTGGATTGGGTTATCTCCGCGGCCTTGATCTTCTATATCCTGACCATCGCGGGGGTGTTCCGGCTGCGCCGCAAGCGGCCCGATCTCGAGCGGCCTTACAAAGTGGCCGGCTACCCAGTCGTGCCGGCGGGCTACATCGTCCTGGCGTCGGTCGTGCTGTGCATGTTGTTCGCCTATCGCGGCCCCACCACCTGGCCGGGCCTCGCGATCATCTCGCTGGGCCTGCCGGTGTACGCGTTGTTGAGGCGGCGGCATGGATCTCACCCTCTTTGATTACGCGCTTCCCGAGGAACTGATCGCACAGTCTCCCCTGGCCGACCGCGCGGCCTCGCGGATGCTCGTGCTTCGCCGCCGCGAGGGCCGCTGGGAAGACCGCGCGTTTCGCGAGTTCCCCGAGTTCCTCGCCGCGGGCGATTGCCTGGTGCTGAACGATTCGCGCGTGTTTCCCGCCCGCCTGTTCGGGCACCGCGCCGGCGCGCGCGCGCTGCCCATCGGGAAGCACAATCCCAAGCGGCGCGAGTTCCTCTCCGGCGAAGTCGAGGTGTTCCTGCTTCGGCCGGTGAGCGCCGATGGCCGCGACTGGGAGGCGCTGGTCCGCCCCGGGCGCAAAATGCGCAAGGGCGAGCGCGTCCGCTTCGGCGGCGGGTTGGAGGCGGAGATCGTCACGCACGGGGAGTTCGGGGAACGCGTGATCCGCTTCGCGGGAGACGCCGAACTGTTCGCCGAATTCGAGAAGATCGGCCACGTGCCGCTGCCGCCCTACATCAAACGGCCGGATGAAACCGCCGACCGGGAGCGCTACCAGACGGTGTTCGCGCGGGAACGGGGCTCCGTGGCCGCGCCCACCGCCGGGCTGCATTTCACGGGAGAGATTCTGGATCGCTGCCGCGAGCGCGGCGCGGCGGTGGCCTACGTGACGCTGCACGTGGGGCTGGGAACGTTTCAGCCGCTCCGCGCGGAGCAACTGGAGCGGGCGCGGCTGCACCCCGAGTGGTTCCGCATCGACGAGGAAAACGCCGCCCGCATGCGCGCCGCGCGGAAGCTGGTGGCCGTGGGAACCACCAGCGTGCGCAGCATCGAAAGCGCCCTGCGCGGCGGGGAAATGCGCGCCGTGAGCGGCGAAACGGACATTTTCCTGTACCCAGGAACCCGCTTCGCCGGCGTGGGGGCGATGCTGACCAACTTCCACCTGCCGCGCACCAGCCTGCTGCTGCTGGTGTGCGCCTTCGCCGGAACGGAACTGACGCTGGCCGCCTACCGGCACGCCGTGGAGCAACGCTACCGTTTCTACTCCTACGGCGACTGCATGTTGATCGTGTAAAAAGGAAAAAGGGGTCAGACGCCATTTATTAAATAAATGGCGTCTGACCCCTTTTTTTAGGCGCGGGTGATGGCGCCTTCGGAGGCGGAACTCACGAGGGCGCAGTACTTGGCGAAAACGCCGGTGCGGTAGCGCGGCGCGCGCGGCTTCCAGGCACTCAAGCGGCGCGCCAGCTCCTCGGGCGCGATCTCCAGATCGAGCACGCCGCGGCCGGCATCCACGGTAATCGAATCGCCTTCCCAGACGACGGCGATGGGCCCGCCGTTGAAGGCTTCCGGCGCCACGTGGGCGATCATGAAGCCGTGGGTGGCGCCGCTGAAGCGTCCGTCGGTCATCAGCGCGACGCTGTCCGACAGGCCCGCTCCGACAATCGCGCCGGTGACGCCCAGCATCTCGCGCATTCCGGGTCCGCCGCGCGGTCCTTCGTAGCGGATCACCACCACGTCGCCGGCCTGAATGCGTCCCTCCGTCACGGCCAGCATGGCGTCTTCCTCGCGATCGAAAACGCGCGCCGGGCCGCGGTGCGACTTCTTCTCGTGGCCCGCCAGCTTGATGACGCAGCCCTCGGGCGCCAGGCTGCCGCGCAGAATGGCGATGCCGCCGCGCGGTTTCAGGGCCTTCGCCAGCGGCAGAATGACTTCCTGTCCGGGAGTCTCGCGGGCGCCGGCCGCTTCTTCGGCGAGCGTTCGCCCGGTGACCGTAATGGCCGAGCCGTCCGCCAGCCCGGCGTTCACCAGACGCTGGGCGATGACGCCGATGCCGCCCGCCTTGTCCACGTCGGCGGCCATGAACCGCCCGCCGGGTTTGAGATCCACGAAGATGGGCGTGCGCGCCGAAACGCTTTCGAAATCGTCGATGCTGAGGGGAACCTCGGCCTCGCGCGCCATGGCCAGCAGGTGCAGCACGGCGTTGGTCGAGCCGCCGGTAGCGGCCACCCCCGCGATGGCGTTCTCGAAGGCTTTGCGCGTGCAGATGTCGCGCGCCCGCAGATTGCGATTGACGGCGTCCATGATGACGCGGCCGCACAGGCGCGACACGTCGTCCTTGCGCGGGTCCACCTGCGGCACCGAGGCGGTGCCCATGGGCGCGAGTCCGATCAGCTCCATGACGGTGGCCATGGTGTTGGCGGTGAACTGGCCGCCGCAGGCGCCCGCGCCGGGGCAGGCGTGATCCTCGATCTCGAGCAGTTCGGCGTCGCTCATGCGGCCGCGGGCATTCGCGCCGACGGCTTCGAAGACGTCCTGCACGGTGATGTCGCGGCCCTTGTGTTTGCCGGGCAGGATGGAGCCGCCGTAGAGGATGACGCCGGGGACGTTCAGCCGCAGCATGGCCATGGCCGCGCCGGGGATGGTCTTGTCGCAAGCCACCAGGGCCACCACGCCGTCGAACATGTGGCCGCGCACCATCAACTCGATCGAGTCGGCAATGACTTCGCGGCTCACCAGCGAGGCCTTCATGCCTTCGGTGCCCATGGTGACGCCGTCGGAGATGGCGATGGTGTTGAATTCCATGGGAGTGCCGCCGGCGGCGCGGATGCCCTCCTTCACCTTCACGGCCAGCTCGCGCAGGTTGTAATTGCACGGCATGGTCTCGATCCAGGTGTTGGCCACGCCGATAATGGGCTTGGCGAGGTCTTCGTCGGTGAAGCCGATGGCCTTGAGCATGGCCCGCGCCGGCGCGCGGTCGCGCCCTTGGGTGATGGTGTGACTTTGCAGTTTCATAGGGGAACTACCAGTGTAGGGCGCGGCGGAAGGGCGGAGCAATTTGGGAGGCGGGTTTACCTTGGCACCTGGGCGAGCAGATTTCCGATGATCTTCATGGTCTCGGGAGAGGACAGGCGCTGGCGCAGCCAGTTCACGAATTCTTCCTCGGTCTTCAGTTCATACTGCTGCTCGGAGGCAGGCCCAAAACGAAGAAGGACGCCGAGGCGGGGACTCGGCGGAGTCGTGACTGGGTACAAGTCGACTCGGTGCGAGACCTCGAATAGCTCGTATGTGTAATTGTCCAGCGTTGGCACGACTAATTTGAAGGAATGGAAAAACTGCCCGGGCGCGTCATACGGATCCACTCGGGTATCCACGCGGGCTTGCACAAGATTCTTGGTCTTCTCTCCGAGCAGGGCGGCCTGCTCACGCATGATGGAAACCGGTGTCTGGACGTCATCCTGTCCGATGTCGCCCCAGAAGTTCTCATGTGCCGCCATGTGTATACCCTCTCAGAAAACCAAGTCGAAAACTATCGGCAAGTGGTCCGAAAAGTCCGTGCCATCTGGCCTGCCGTTCGCCGCCACCAGGGGACGGTCTCCCACCGAAGTCACGATCTTGAGCTGCCTGGGGTCAAACTCCCCGGCCAAGTCTGGACGCACCAAGACCTGATCGAACACGTTCCAATAATAGTTTACATGCTCTGAAGCGTCGTAGAAGTACGATCCGGCGGTGTGGCCGCGCGAGTCCCCGAAGTGTCCCCACATCGGATTGTAGAAGAACGGGTATTCCTGGCCGTCGACCGTCCGGGTCCCTCTCGAAGCGATCTGGCGCGACATGACGGAGTTGAAGCCGTTCGCCATCACAAGCCCTGGCTCAAACGGGTTCATGTTGAAATCCCCGAGCACGACGGTCCGCCGGTGGCCCAAACGATCCTCCGCCGAGGCTATTCGCCGGGCCCAGTCGTGGCATGCGGCAGCCTGGCTAACATCCCTTTGACGAAGTTTGCTGGGAAGATGCAGCGCGACCACCAGAATCTCCGGCCGCTCAGGCAGGGCCAGCCGCCGGATGGACATGTGGTCGCTGTCAGCGACAGGGCTCAGAAACTCCCTAGGAAATCTCGTGAAGATCGCGACCTGTTTGCCGAACCCCAGCGGGTAATCGAACCCGCCTCGCCGCGCCGTATTCAACTCTCGGAGCACAGTCCCCGGGTCAATCTCCGATTCGGCCAACACCACGACGTCCGCCCGCTGCTCCTCGGCCAGATCTGCCACCGCCTTGGCAAGCGGCTTGCGATTGATGTTCCAAAAGAGAAACCGTGTGCTCGGCAAGGCGAAGCCCCCTGCGCGTCCGCCGCTATCCTTCCACCGACAGTTCCACCCACCCCGGCAGCGTCGCTGGCCGATTATTCAGGAACACGATTCGGCGCGTTTTCGGGAACGGCAGCTTGGACTCCAGCGCGCGGTTGTAGAAACCGTACTGCTCCAGGATCTGCCGGTAGTCGGCGTTGGTGGCATCCAGCCAGGCGCTCTTCGCGCACAGGCCGCCGCCCCAACCCAGGGCCAGCAGGCAGGAACCCGATTGCCGCGCCGCCGCCAGCCGCTGCTCCAGCTCTTCCAGGCTCTTGTCGAGCAGCCCCATACCGGCCCACGAAGCGTATTGGCGATGCAGCGCCAGCAGGCCCGCGGCGTAGATGTTGACGGCTTCGAAGATCCTGGCGCGGTTGAAGGATTCCGGCCAGCGCACCGTGCGGCGCACCTCGGGCTGCAGGAAAAACGCGCTCTCGTTCCAGTCGCCGGTGAACGCCGTGCCGGGCGCGGCCATCTCGGCGAACGCCGCAGTGCCGTCCTCGGGACGCCCGCCGTCGCAAGCGCCGCGCGGACTCTGCTTCCAACCCAGCACGAAGCCGCCGCCGCGCGGCACCAGCGTCGACGTACGCAGCAGGTGGATCTTGAACTGCGACGCGGGCACGCTATCGGAATCGCCCGCTCCCAAAAGGCGCATGCGGTTGGCGCCGGCCGGGCCGAGCGCCTGCTCCTCGACCGATTCGGCGGGACGCCGCGGCAACCGCTCGCCCTTCAGCCGGTTCAACAAATCCGGCAGCATGCCTTCGCGCCAATTCGCGAACACCATGCCGGTGCGCAACGCGCCCTTGATGGCGGAACCGGGAATGTACTGGCCCGAAGCCCCCGCGGCGAACGTGGGAATGTGCAGGCTGTCGCCCATGGCGCGGTTCCAGTAGGCGGAATAGGCCGCGTGCTCGAAGGGAATGCGCCGGCCGGCGAAGTTCTGCGCGAAGCCGCCCCAGGAGGCGAAGTCCAGCTTGTCGGCCTTCTTCAACTGCGCCAGGTAGCCATCCAGGCGCGGTCCCTTGGCCAGCAGGCGGAAGATGCGCCACTGGTCCAGCACGTTGACGTGGTCCTTCCAGACCATGTAGTCGATGGGGCTCAGCTTGCGGCCGTCGCCCACCAGCAATGGAGTCAGACACGTGAGGCGATAGCGCATATCAGCTCCTCGCCCCGGGCAGCGGGATGGCCACCGCAAAACCGGCGCGGAACACGGGATGGGCGAAGCCATCGGGCGCCACGTCGGGGGCGGCGCCGGTCGGCGCGCCGCCGCACAGAACGGAACCTTCCGCGACCATTTGGACCAGTTTCTTGAGTTCGCCGGACCCCGCCGGGCTTTCCACGCGTCCGCCGCGAGTGACGACGGAGTAATCGCCACAGGTCCAGTCCACGGCATCGGCGGGAGCGGGGCTGAACAGCGAGAGGAGCCAGTGGAGCTGGACGGCGGCGGGTGCGGGAGTAACGGCCGCAGCCGGCTCCTCGGCCCGCGACTCCTCGGGTGGCGCTGCGGCGGCGGGCGGCTCTTCGCCCGGGGCCGGCGCGGTCTCGGGTTCCACGGCCAGCGGCGCGATGCCGGAAGGCGCCACGACGGCCGCCTCGGCGGCGGGCGGCTCTTCAACTGGGGCCGGTGCGGTCTCGGGTTCCACGGCCAGCGGCGCGGCGGCCGCTTCCCCAGCGGCGGGCGGTTGCTCGACCGGAGGCGGTGTCACTTCCGGTTCCATGGCCGGCGGTGCGGTGGCCGCTTCCGCAGCGGCGGGCGGCGCTTCGACCGGAGCCGGTTCCGCTTCCGGTTCCACGGCTAGCGGCGCGGTGGCCGCTTCCCCAGCGGCGGGCGACGCTTCAACCGGGGCCGGTGCGGTCTCCGGTTCCACGGCCCGCATCGGCTCCACCCGAGGCGGCGGCGGTAGAATCATGTCCGGCAACTGGCCTTCGATGAACTCGGGCGTCTCCGCGCGGCCCCATCCGCGCGACCGCGCGCCGCCGAAACCCGTGTCGGCCAGAAGGCGGAACGCGGCCTTCACCGGATCGAGCCAGCGCTGGCGGGCGGCTTCGTCCAGGAAGGACACCACGGTCCACAAACCCGCTCCGGGACGGAATTCCAGACATGCCGTGGCATGGCGCTCGCTGACGCCGGTGAGCCGGTCCACGGCGGCGCTCCAGCGGATGTCGATGCGGAAGGGCCCGGGCCGGCCGGCCGGAACCAGGCACTGGCTGGGACCGTCCACGCCCCAGTGCTGCTCGTCCAGTTTGCGGCCCGCCAGTATCGTCTGCACGATCGCCAGGGGCACGAAGCGCGCGCTCTTCCAACGCACGCGCGCGGCCAGAAGGGCCGGCGCGACGGGCGGCCAGATGGTGCGCGGTGGAACCACGAAATCGATCTCGTCCAGGAACGGGAAGCACGAGCTGAAGCACACCGCCGGAGCGGCGGCGCGCGCCGTCCCGGTCAGCCAGCCGTCCAGCGAGCCGAGCCGCGCCATGGCGCTCGAAACCGCGGAGTACAGCGAGTCGCTGTGGTAGATCGAGTCCACGCGATTGCGCGCCCCCGAGTCGGGCCCGATGCGCCAGGGGCCGGCGGGACGGAGCTTCACCAGCAGTCCCGGATTCATTACTCCTCGCGCACGAACGAAAAGGCCGACTCGGCGACGGCCGTCTGAATGGCCGCCAGCGTGGCGCCCTGGACGATCTCCTTCTCGGGCGCCCCGGAGGCGTAATGATTACGGCTGCGCCACACCAGGCGGAGACCGGAGAATCCCACGCGTCCGCTGCCGCGCGCCCCTCCGCCGCCGAGCGAATCGTCCTCGAGCAGGCGCAGGCCTTCCAGCACCCGCAGGAACAGCGGGGCATCCTCCTCGCACAGCACGTCCATGACGAAGCGGGTGTGGAACCGCGCTCCGGCGGGCACGCGCTCGAGGGTGCGCGGATTGGCCTGCCCGGTGATGCGGTCGATGGCGTTCTCGCTCTTCACCTCGGTGAGCTCGTCGTCCAGGTTTTCGCGCATCTGCGGGGTGATGCTCTCGGGATCGAGCGGGGCGTCGAATACCGCCAGCCGCGCCGGCGTGGCCTGGGAGGTGTCCAGCGTGTCGCCCTGCACGCGCTCCATGCGGCCCGGATTGCGGCCGAAGAGCAGGCAGATTTCGTCGTCCGGGCGGTCGCTCTGATGAATGCGCACTTCCTGGCCCTTGCGGCGCGAAAGATACACCAGTTCGGAGGGAACCGCCAGGCCGGAAGACTGTTCGAGCAGCGAGCGGATCTTTCCGCGCAGCGAACTGCCCGGCACGTAGGGGCGGCCGAAGGCATCCTTGACCACCGGATTGTCGGAGCCGCCGATCTCGAGCGATCCCTTGCCCGCACCCACGTGCAGACCGGTTTGACAGTGCATTTCGCCTTCGAGAATCAGCTTGCCGATGAGTTTCAGCTCGGTTTGGGAAGTGTGTGCGCTCATGTCTTACTCGTTGTAGGCCACGATGGCCTCGAAAAGGTCCTTGAACCGTTCGTAACCGCGGATGTCGTTCCTGCGCGTCACCTGGAGCAGCAGTTTTTCGATCTGGTCCAGGCTGCGCAGACCGTGGCGTGCAATCGTGTAGGCCAGCCGGGCGCGCAACATCACGAACTCGTGCTGCCGTTCGCCCTCGGGCGCGCGGACGGCGCGCCGCACCGCGCTGTAGAGGCGGCGCAACTGGCTCTTGGTGCCGGAGTCCATGTCGCGCATTCGGCTGACCACGGCGTGCGCCTGGTTGTCCAGGTACAGGCTGTCGGAGATCAACTTCTCGAGTTCGATCTCGGGCGGGCCCTCGGGACGGCCGCGGTCGAATCCGCGGCGCTCGCCGCGATCGCCGCGGTCCGGGCGCTCCCCGCCCCCTCCGCCGCCCGGGCGGTCGCCGCGCGGCGGGCCGCCCGTGTGGGGCCGCGCTTCCCGCGGGGGACGATTCTCCTTGCGTTGCTCCTGCTCTTGTGCCATGTCCTAAACCTCTGTCACCAATCTGGCCCACTCGAGGGCCACCAGGCCCGCGGGCCGTAACTTCACCTCCGCCGAGCGGCGTCCCGCTATCTCGCCGATCAGGTGGGTGCGCAGTTTCTGAAACTCGCGGTCGCGCGTGCCGCTGAGAATCCGGTTGAAGCGCCGCTGGAAGCGCCAGGTATGCTGGGTCTGCGCCGCGCCCTCGCCATAGGCTTCCCGGCGGTAGAAGCTGCGCAGTTGGTAGAGGAACTGGCGCGACATGCGGAAGTCGCGAATCAGGCGGGTCACGGTGTCCTTGAGTTCGGCGGCGTCGGAGAGGTGGCGCCACTCCAGGATGCGGCCCAGCAGATGGATGCAATCGCGGTCGGAGGCCTTGGCCAGGTCGAGATCGCGGCCGGCCTCCTCGTACACCGCCGCCAGCGGGTAGTAGGGTTCCGGCGCCAGCGCGATGGCCATCGAGATGGTCTTTCCCTCGGGGCCGGGGTAGTCCTTGAGATTCTCTTCGGTGAAACGGTGGAACAGGCGCTGCACCTCGCGCGCCAGGGCGATGAGGGCGTCCCAGGCGCCGTACACCGCGAAATCGTCGCCGCCGGAATAAACGATGCTGACCTTGCGCCAGAACTCGGGCAGGGAGCAGAGCACTTCCAATTCGCCGGCGAAGAACTGCTTATAGAGCACCGACAGCGGCACGTGTTCTTCGATGGACGGCACGCGGCGCAGGCGCAGGCCGAAACTGTCGACGTCGCCGCGCAGCACGCCCCAAATGGAACGGCCCTGGGCGCGGCGTCCCAGCGTCTGCACGGGCGCGGCGCTCTTGCCGTCGTCGCTGGGGGCGGCGTGGCGCGCCAGCATGATGCCATCGGGCGAGAGATTCGAAGTCAGGCTCCAGGTGTGTTTGCCCTCGCCGGCGGTGACCTTCCCGGGAGCCTCCGGCGACCAGGAGATGTGCGACGCCTCGCGAATCCTGGCGCCCAGCTCCTTGGCGAAATAGGCGGCCTCGCCGTTGCGCGCCGGCCGGGAAAACGGCTCGAACGCGGCCGGCTGCCGCGCCAGCGGGGTATGGCGTTTGCGCTGCAATTCCGCGCTCAGGCGCTTGCGGATGACGGCCCAATCGCCCAGGTTGTCGGTGACGCCCCAGATCAGGTTCACGGCGCCGCCGCTGAGGTCGGCAATCTGCGCGTTGGCCGCCGCGAGAAACGCCTCGGCGGCCTCGCGGGCTCCGCCGGGCAACACCAGCAGAAACTGCCCGCCGCCGCTCGAACCCAGCAGGATGCGCGCCAGTCCCAACTCCGCCAGCAGCGCGCGCGGCAGCACCTCGCACAACAGGGTGATCCACTGCGAACGGCCGGTCAGCAGGTCTTCGCCGGCGGAACGCACGGAACGTCCTTCGGCGGGAGCAGCCAGAAGAAACTCTTCCGTGCCCAGGATTTTGCCTTGCAGCAGGATCTGTTCGGGCATGGGGAGCCGATAAGCCTTGAGAAACCCTAACTTTAGCACAGATTTTCGAGAATATTAGAAGGCCCGCGGCACTTCCCCACTGTATGGGCAGACTTTCCTCTCTGGCGGCCGCGGCGTTGTTGGCGGCCTGCGCGTGGGCCGGAGATCAGCGTCCCACGCAGAACACCCAGGCCGCTGTCGGCGCCCGGTCGGCGGCGCCCGCCAGCCCGGCCCGCGCCCCCATGCCGCGGCCCTCCGACAAGCAACTGGAAGCCATCATCCGCGCCAAATTCGCCAGGTCCAAGATATCCGCGGACAAGTTCACGGTCCATGTGCAAGGCGGAGTGGCCACCATCGAGGGGCAGACCGACGTGATCCAGCACAAGGGCACCGCCACGCGCATGGCCAAGACCGCCGGCGCCGTGGCGGTGAACAACCACGTGCGCATCGGCGATGCGGCCAAGCAGAAGGCCGCCGGCAACCTGGAACAAGGCCGGCGGCGGGTGCAGATCAAACGCGGGGACGCCCGCAGCGAACCCCGCCAGCAGGCTGCCCCGCCCGAGGCGCAGACTCAGGCGCAGAAGAAAACCCCATGACGGCAGCGTGATAAACTGAAAATCACCGCTGAATCCGTCATGAAACCGCTTATTCTTCTCTCTTTTTTCGCGGCCGCCGCCTGTGCGCAGCAGGCCGCTCCCACCGCCCCGTGGATGCAACTCCCCGATGCGACGGTGGTCGCCGTGATCGATGGCCAGCCCATGACCGCGGGGCAGCTCAGGACATACGCCTCGATTCTGCCGCCTCAGGGCCAACAGATGATGACGGCGAATCCCGAGCTGGTGATCCGGCAGATGGCCCTGATGCGCAGGCTTTCGGCATTGGCCGTGGAACGGAAACTGGACCAGGCCAGCCCCTTGCGGGAGGAACTCGAGTACGGCCGCGAGGCCGCCTTGTCGCAAGCCGGCTTGCAGTACCTGGTGTCCAGCCCGACGGTGGAACCCACCGAGATCCTGAGTTTCTATAACGCTAACAAGGAGAGTTTCAAGCAGGTCAAGGTCAAGGCCATTAAGATCGCGTTCAGCATGACGCCGGCGCCCAAAGGCAGCCCCAAGGTCCTTTCGGAAGAGGAAGCCAAGGCCAAGGCCGCCAAACTGCTGGCCGCCATTCGCGGCGGCGCCGATTTTGTGAAGCTGGTGCGCGAGAACTCCGACGACACGCACTCGAAGGCCAGCGACGGCGATTACGCCACCCTCACGCCCAGCGATAACATTCCGGACGCCATGCGCGCCGCGGTGTTCCAGCTCAAGCTGGGGGAGACCAGCGAACCGGTCCGCCAGCCCGACGGATTCTATCTGATGCGCGCCGAGCAGGTGTCCTACCTGCCGCTCTCCCAGGCCCGCGACCAGATCTTCACCAGGATCAAAGAGGATAAGGGCAAGGCGCTGCTGGACAAGATGAACCGGGAAGCCAAGGTCGAGTTTCCCAACCCCGCGTTTCCGCCGAAGCCCCCCGCGGCCCCCGCCGCCCCCGCGGCCAAGTGACCGGCGGGGGCCGCGCCCCCTGCCCTATTATTTGACCGTGACCGGGAGCGAGATCATCGCCTTGGTCTCGGTGACCCCCACGATCAGGGTTCCGCCCTTGGCCTCCGCGGCGGCATGAATCGACAGCACCGCCTTCTCCCCGGGCGCGATCCGGGCGTGGTCGAAAGCCGCTTCGATGCCCGGGAGTTTGCCTAGCAGGAACAAGGTCATGGGCGCGGAACTGGTGTTGGCGATCCTGACCGCTTCGGTGGTGGACGGCTTCAGCGCCACCTCCGTCCGATCCAGGCTGAACCCGGGAGCGTCGCCGCCGGCTTCCATCGTCATCGCCTCCGGGCGTCCCAGGCCTGCCGGAAGATTCACGGCGGCCGGCAGCGAAGGCGGAAGGCTCACGCCGCCCGGCAGCGACGGGGGAAGATCCACGCCGCCCGGCAACGAAGGCGGAAGGCTCACGCCGCCCGGCGACGGCGAACCGCCGCCGGCCAAGCGGCGGATCAGGTCCAGCGCGTCGAGCTTGGGAAGGGACCAATACCACGCGCCATCCAGCAAACGCCAGATGCTGGCAAGCGGCGCCTTCCCGGGCGTCGGGATCAGCCCGATGGGCGGCATCATGACCGTGACCACCACGTCGGCATGCGTGAAATCCGCGGAATACGCGATGCTGGTCAGCTCATGGCCCAGGTAGCGCGGTTTGTCGTGATCGTAGTAGATGTCCCGGTAATCCGGCGCGACATACTCCTCGGCCTTGCGGTACTGGTGGTCCACCAGCAGATCGTAGAACGCCTTGATGCGCGCGCGCAGGGCGCTGTCCACCTCCGCGGGAGCTTGCGGCGAAGCCGGCGGCGGAGGGGCGGTTTGCGCGAACGACAACGTGGCAAGCAGGGCGATTAGCGGGGTTCTCGGCATACCCCGATTGTAAATCGGCCGCGGGCCGCGCCGCGCCGGGCCGGCCGGCCTACCCCTTTGCCAGGTACACGAAGCGCGCCAGGAACAGCGCCGTCAGCAGGTACATCAACCAGTTGACCTGGCGGAATCTCCCGCGCGCCACCTTCATCAGCGTGAAGGCGGTGAATCCGAAGGCCAGCCCGTTGGCGATGCTGAAGGTCAGCGGGATGGTCATCATGGTCAGAAACGCCGGCACCCCCACCTCGACATCCTTCCAGTCGATTTCCGCCACCACACCGGCCATCAGGCTGCCCACCAGGATCAGCGCCGGAGCCGTGGCCGCGGCGGGGATGGCGCCCGCCAGAGGCGCCAGGAACAGGGCCGCCACGAACAGCAGTCCGGTGACGATCGCCGTCACCCCCGTGCGCCCGCCCGCCGCCACTCCGGCCGCGCTCTCGATATAGCTCACCACCGTGGATGTCCCGGCCAGCGATCCCACCACGGTGGCCGAGGCGTCCGAGAGCAGAATCCGGTTCACCCGCGGAATCCGGTGCGCACGGTCGAACAGCCCGGCTTTCTTCCCCACAGCCACCAGCGTTCCGATGTTGTCGAACAGGTCGATGAACAGGAAGACGAAGACGATTTCCAGGAAGCCGAACCGCAGCGCGGCGCCCACGTCCAGTTTGCCGGCGGTGGCCGCCAGGTCGCCCAAGTGGTAGGTCTGCGGCGCCCATTTCGCCACGCCGGTTCCCAGCGCGATGGCGGTGGTGGCCAGGATGCCGATCAGCATGGCCGCGCGCACGCGCCACGCCATCAGCGCCCCCATCAGCAGCAGTCCGAAGATGGCCAGCGCGGTGCTCTTGTCGGTCAACCTCCCGAGCGTAACCGTGGTCTCCGGGTCGGGCACGATGATCCCCGAATTGCGGAATCCGATGAGGGCGATGAACAGCCCCACGCCCGCCGCCACCGCCGCGTACAGTTCCCACGGGATGGCCGAAAGGATCAACTGCCGCACGCCCAGGAGCGTCAGCACGAAAAACGCCACGCCCGAGAGAAACACCGCGCCCAGGGCGGTCTGCCACGGCACGTGCATCTTCAGCACCACCGAGTAGGTGAAGTAGGCGTTCAACCCCATGCCCGGCGCCAGCGCGATGGGGTAGCGCGCGAAACCGCCCATCAGCAGGCTGCCCGCGGCCGCCGACAGGCACGTCGCCGCCGTGACCGCGGCCAGCGGCATCCCGGTTTCGTGCAGAATCGACGGGTTGACGAAGACGATGTACGCCATGGTCATGAAGGTGGTGAAACCGGCCAGGATCTCGGTTTTCCAATTGGCCTCCAGCCTGGCAAACTCGAAGTAACGCTCCAGAGTCTCGCGCATGGCTCTCCATTGTAGCTTTCGTCGGGCCGCAATCCGTCCGCCAGCGCCCGGCGGCCGGGGGGACACGCCGCATGGGGGAACCGGCCCGGCGGCCGGGGGGAGGCGCCGCATGGGGGAACCGGCCCGGCGGCCGGGGGGACGCGCCGCATGGGGGAGCCGGCCCGGCGGCCAGGGGGACGCACCGCATGGGCGAACCGGCCGGGCGGCCGGGGGCAGAGGCGCCGCATGACGGAACCGCTCACCCGGCCCCACCACCGTATCGTTTGGTGGCACGGAGCATCGCGCCTGCGTCTACACTAGAGAAGAATGGCCCGTATCCATCTCTGTTTTTTGTGGCACATGCACCAGCCCTTCTATAAGGACCTGGCCTCCGGCGAGTACAAGCTGCCGTGGACCCGGATGCACGCTCTCAAGGACTACTACGGCATGGTGCGCATTTTGGAGGAGTTCCCCACCCTCCGGCAAACCTTCAATCTGGTGCCCTCCATGGTGGCCCAGGTCGCCGAATATGCCGCCGGGAACGCCCGCGACCCGTTTCTGGAGGTGGTCCTCACTCCCGCCGAGACTCTCACCGGCGGCGACCGCGCCTTCCTGTTGCGCCACTCCTTTTACTCCGATCCCGAGCGCATGATCCGCCGCTATCCGCGCTACGGCGAGCTCTACGACGCCTGGCGCGGCCAACAGTGCGCCGGCGCGCCGACCATGCTCGGCAATCAGGATTTCCGCGACCTCCAGATGTGGTCGCAACTGGCCTGGTTCGACCAGGAGTTTCAGGACTCCGACCGGGAGGTCCGCGACTGGGTCCTGCGCGGCCGCAACTTCACCTCCGCCGATCAGCGCCGAATGGGCGAAAAGCAGCGCGAGATGATCGCCCTGGTGATGCCCGAGTACCGGAAGCTGGCGGCTTCCGGGCAGATCGAAATCTCCACCACGCCCTACTACCACCCCATCCTGCCGCTGTTGTGCGATTCCGATATCGCCAGCGTCTCGCACGCCGGCGTGCCCTTGCCGCCGCGCTTCCGCTATCCCCAGGACGCCCGCCGGCAGCTCGAACTGGCGCGCGATTACTGCGCCCAAAACTTCGGCGTAGCGCCCGCCGGCCTGTGGCCCTCGGAAGGCTCCGTTTCCGACGAGGTCCTGACCCTCGCCTCCGAACTGGGATTCGAGTGGGTGGCCACCGACTCCGGCGTTCTCAGCCGCACGCTCTCCCGCTCGGTTTCCATCGAGGGGCTCTACCGCCCCTACCGCTGGCGCCAGGGCAGGCGGTCGCTGGGGGTGATCTTCCGCGACCATTACATGAGCGATCTGATCGGCTTCGTGTATTCCAAAATGGACGCCGCCGCGGCCGCCGGCGATTTCCTGCACCGCATCCGCGAGAACTGCGGGGGGCTTCTCGGCTGCGGCCGCGACGCCCTCGTGCCCATCATCCTGGACGGCGAAAACGCCTGGGAATACTACGACCACAACGGCCGCCCGTTCCTCCGCGAACTCTACCGCCGCATCTCCGCGGACAGCCTCTTCAACGCCGTCACCGTGAGCGAAGGGCTCCGGCTGCTGGAGCCCGAACCGCTCGATCACATCTTCCCGGGCTCGTGGATCAACGCCAACTTCGACGTGTGGATCGGCGCCGAAGAGGACAACTACGCCTGGACCCAGCTCCTGCGCGCCCGCCAGGCTTACGATTCCGCCGCCAACGTCCCCGAGGAGCGGCGCAACCTGGCCTTCGAGGAGCTGCTCATCGCCGAGGGCAGCGACTGGTGCTGGTGGTACGGCCCCGAACACGATTCCGCCAACCGCGTGGAATTCGACCAGCTCTACCGCAGCCACCTCGCCAACGTCTACCGTTTTCTGAACCTGAATCCCCCCGAGGAACTGTCGCGGCCCATTCTCCGCATCGCCCTCCCCGAGGTCCGCATCGAGCCTTCCGGGCCGATCACGCCGGTCATCGACGGCGAAGTGGTCTCCTTCTTCGAGTGGCTCGGCGCCGGCGTCTGCCGCCTCGGCGAAACCTCCGGCTCCATGCATGGAAAGAAGTTTCTGGTGAAGGAAGTGCAATTCGGCGCCGACGCCGCGAACTTCTACCTGCGCCTGGATTTCCACCGCGGCTTCGAGCAGGAGATCGCCGGCATGGAAGCCCGTCTGAAACTCCAGTCGCCGGACGCTTCGCGCTCCAGTTTCGTGACCATTCGTTTCGCCCAGGGAGGCGCTCACGCAACCGACGTGGTGCTGGCGGCGCCGGGCGTCGCATCGCCCGTGGAGTGCGCCTTCGCGCGGATCCTGGAGGCCCGCGTCGCGCTGGCCGCCCTGGGCCTCCGCCCCGGCGAGGGGCTGCGCTTCGCCCTATCGCTGTGGCAGGGTGGCCTGCCCGTGGACGCCGTCCCGCAGCAGGGCTGGATCGACATGCGCACCACCGACCCGGAGCAGTTGGGGTAGGGGCGGCACGGCCCGCGGACCGCCCCCGGATTCACCCCAACAAAGAAGGGCCGGCGTTCGTCATAATGACGTTGAACCCAAGGAGTGCGCGCCCATGCAACGAGCGATCGCGGGGACCGTCCTGGCGGCCTGCGCCGGCTGGCTGGCGCTTGGCCAGTCCCCCGAAGCCCCGCGGAAATTTGAAATCGCCGACGTCCACCCGAGCGCCAAGGGCAGCAACCAGCAGAGCCGGAGCGGGCTGGAACACGGCGGCCGTTATGAAGTGAAGAACGCCACCATGGCGGACCTGGCCGGATTGGCGTACGGCTTCGCGACGGACAAAGTATGGGGCGGGCCGAACTGGCTGGAGATGGACCGGTTCGATGTGCTCGCCAAGGCGCCGGCCGATGCCAGCTCGGATGCGCGAAAGCTGATGCTTCAGGCGCTGCTGGAGGACCGCTTCAAGCTGGTGGTTCACAAGGATACCAAACCGGTGCCTGCCATGGCGCTGACCGTGGGGAAGAAGCCCCTGCTCAAGGAAGCCAGCGGCTCCGAGGAAAAAGGGTGTAAGCTGCAAACCGGCTCGGGCGGGCAGCCGGAGTCCGGCAGGGTTATGTTTAGCAACTCGGACGGGACCACGACGACCCTCAGCCTGGGGCCCGGCATGACGATCCAATATTCGTGCCGCAACGTGACCATGGCGGATTTTGCGGACGCGCTGCACACGATGCGGAGCACGTCCCTGGGTTCGAAGCCGATCCTGGATGAGACGGGTCTAAAGGGTAGCTGGAACTTCGACATCCGCTATTCGCTGACAATGTTCGGACCGGGACCGATGGGGAACGCGGGCGACCGGATCTCGTTCTACGACGCGCTTGACAAACAGCTCGGGCTGAAGCTGGAAGAGAAGCCGGTTCCGACGCCCGTCATCGTGGTCGACAGCGTCAACCGGAAGCCCAGCGAAAACCCGCCCGGCGTGGCCGAGGCCCTGCCTGCGATCGCCGCCCCCACCGAGTTCGAGGTGGCGTCCATGAAGCCCAGCGACCCGGACGCAAGAAGGTTCAGATTCCAAGTGCAGCCCGGAGGAGGGTTGCTTGCCGAGGGCATGACGTTGCGGTTTCTGATCAATCGCGCCTTCAACACGAATAACAACGACCTGGTGGTGGGACTGCCGAAGTTTGTGGATACGGACCGGTACGATATCGTCGCCAAGGCGCCATCGGGGGCAACGGAGGGGGCGCGGATGGACTTGGAATCGCTGGCGCCGATGATCCGCGCCTTGCTGGTGGACCGCTGCAAGATGACCTACCACACGGAAGACCGGCCGGTATCCGCGTACTCGCTGGTGGCGGCCAAGCCGAAGATGAAGAAGGCGGACCCCGACAGCCGCACTTCCTGCAAGTATGCCGCCTCGCCGCCACCCGGAACGCCCGCCGGTTCGCGCGTCCTGACGTGCCAGAACGCCACCATGGCGCAATTCGCGGATCGTTTGCAGGGCGCGACGATGGACCTGAGCTGGCCGGTTCTGGATGCCACCGGGATCGAGGGCGGCTGGGATTTTACGTTGACGTTCAGCCAGATTGCCGGCATGGCGATGAATTTCGGCGGCGGAGACCCCGGTCAACCGGCGGCCGCGGTGCCATCGGCGGCCGAGCCGGTGGGCGGCAACACTATTTTCGAGGCAGTGGAAAAGCAACTCGGCTTGAAGCTGGAGAAGCAGAAGCGGACCATGCCCGTCATCGTGATCGATCGCTTCGAGAAGCCCACGGAAAACTAGGTCTTCGACCGCTGGATCCGGCGCCATTCCGGGCCGCTCCGTCGAAAGTCATCTACTGGGTGGTGGTGGCGAGGGTTTTGGGTTGCAGATCGTAGCCCAAGGCCAGACACTCCTTGCGGAGGTACTGTAGGCGGCGACGAAGGGCTTGGGGCGAAGTCTGCGCGCCGCGTTCTTGGTATTGGGCACCTTCATGCAGAATCTTCCAGATCAGCCGCATCATGTGGTGAGCGATCGCCCAGATTGCCTTGGCGAAACCCAGCCTCGGAAGGAGACGGCGGAAGGTGGTCTGGAACCAGCTATTGTTGGTCTTCACGGCAGCTTGTGCGCACTGGCACACGATGCTGCGCAAGAAACGGTTGCCTTTCGCGCAGCGGCTGCTGTGGTTGTCGCCGGCACTCTCGTGCCGGCCGGGGCAGACTCCGGCCCAGGAACTGAGTTGGGCGGAACTCGGGAATGCCCTAGCGTCCGATCCGATCTCGGCCAAGATCTGTTGCGCGGCGACGACCCGGATGCCGGGCACCTGGCACAGGCGCAGAACCGCCTCCTGGTGGGGCTTTACGGCGTTGGCGATGAGCTGAGTGACGGTGTGCAGGTGGGTGTCGATCAGGTTGAGCTGTTCCAGAAACATCCGTAAGATTTCGCGTTGATCGGTCGAAATCCGGGTCTGGAGTGCATCGGAGAGTTGCTGGATCGTACAGTGCAGCCGGCCGTCGCCCAGCGCGGCCATCCCCGCGGGATCCAATTCGCCTGCGGCGAGGGCGGCGAGGATGCGGCGGCCGCTGGCGCCGAACAGGTCGGTGATGACGGACGACAGCTTGATGTTACATTCTTCCAGGTGGCACTCCACCTGGGCCTGCAACCGGATCCGGTCGCGAATCCATTGCACGCGCCGCCGGGCGAGCAGGCGTATGTCGCGGTGCACGGCATCCGGCACAAAGCTCAAGATGAGTTCGCCGGCGGCAAAGCGGCGCACCAGCCGCTCGGCATCGCGGTAATCGGTCTTGCGTCCCCTGGGCGCGCGGTTGGACTGGGCCTGCGCCAAGTGCGGGTGGAAATGCTGCTCCAGGGCCAGCCAGACCGGCTTCCAGTACTGCGCGGTGGACTCCATGACCACCTCCTGCACGCCTTGGCTGGAGAGCCACTCGACCAACTGCTGCAGATCCCCGGCAAGGGTTCCAAAGCGCCGGCCGGAGAAATCCGGCGGGTCGAGCGACACATCGGCCGCGACGACCACCAGCAGTCGCTTGTGAACGTCAATTCCAGCTACGATATGAGACATCCGTTCTCCTTGGTGCGGAAGCGGGAGAACGCACGTCAGGGTTACGCACCGTCTCGTGCTGCCGCTTCCCTCCGAGGAGGAATAAGGCGCACACTCATTTGGCTCAAAAGTGCGTTCCGGATCAATCTCGCTACGGTTTCAACATCTCCAGAGCGGTTCCGACCTTGCCCCGATCCGCCCATCACAACCTAGCAAAGCTCGCGCCCGCTTTCATGTGATTTTGCGGGCCGGAGGCCCATGGGCACTCGCTCAGGATCGCGGTGTCCGGCCAGAACCCGGTCGGGTTGGCGTTTGTCAGATAGGAGGCCGGGCCAAGGCGGGCGATGACGGGTGGAGATAAGATGGCTAAGGGACCGGCGGCCGGCAATCGGAGTGGCCGATTTACCCCGGGGAGTCCAAGATGGAGATTCCGATTAGTCGCAGGTTTCCTGGCTCGGCCCGCGCCTGGCCGCTGGTCCTGCTCGCGTGCCTGGGCTTTCCGCTCGCGCCCGCCGCGTTGGCGCAAACCAATCGCATAACCGCCGCCATCGATCCCGCGCGGACGGTCGCGCTGCGCGGAAATGTCCACGCCTGGGCGCGTCCCCAGGACGATATCGGGTTGGCCGATCCGGGGCGGACGCTCAACCACATTTCCATCGACTTCAAGCCGGACCGGGACCAGCAGGCCGAACTGGACAAACTGCTGGCGGACCTGCAGGATCCCTCGTCGCCGGGTTTTCACGCCTGGCTGACCCCGGAGCAGTTCGGCGACCGGTTCGGCCTGAGTCCCGGCGATCTTGCCGGCGTGGTTGCCTGGCTCCGGAATGCCGGCTTCCAGGTGACCGCTACCGCCGCCGCCCGCAACTGGGTGGCGTTCGACGGGACTGTCGCCACCGTGCAGCGGGCGTTTCACACCCAGATTCACGAGTACCGCGCCGGCGGGGAGACCCACTTCGCGAATTCCTCGGAGCCGTCGGTGCCCGCCGCCATCGCGCCCCTGGTCACCATGATCGCCGGGCTGAACGATTTCCATCTCCGGCCGGCGGCGCGGCGGATTCAAGTCAACGGGAATGCGCCGCCCGAGTATACCAACGGCACCACTCACATTCTGATGCCCGACGATTACGCCATCATCTACGACATACGGGCGCTCTATAACGGCGGCTGGGATGGCACCGGCCAGAAACTCGTCATCCTCGGCGAGACCGATATCGCACTGAGCGATATCGCTTCGTTCCGCTCCGCATCCGGGCTTCCCGCCATCCAGTTGCAGCAGATCCTGGTTCCGGGCGTGCCCGATCCGGGCCACGTCTCCGACCCCGAAGCCGAGGCGGATCTGGATCTGGAGTGGGCCGGCGCGGTCGCCAGAAACGCGACCATCGTCTACGTCTACGCGCCCAACGTTATGGAATCCGCCCAATACGCTCTCAGCCCTCCCAAGGGAACCGCGCTTCCCGGGCCGGTTGTGAGCATGAGCTTTGGAGGCTGCGAAGCGCAGAATGGCGCGGTTTTGCCAGCCTGGGAATCCCTGGTCAGCCAGGCCAATGCGCAAGGCGTCACCCTCATCGTTTCGTCCGGCGATTCCGGGGCGGCTGGATGCGATATTCAGGGAAAGTCGCCCTTGGCCGAGGGCGGAGTGGCGGTGGAGGTGCCGGCTTCGGTTCCGGCGGTCACCGGGGTTGGGGGAACGCAATTCAATGAGGGCTCCGGGAGCTATTGGAGTACGACCAATTCCTCTACCGGCGCGTCCGCCATGTCCTACATACCGGAAACCGCCTGGAACGAGTCGGGCGCCGACGGATTACTGGCGTCGGGCGGTGGCATCAGCACTTACTATCAGAAACCGGCGTGGCAAACCGGTTTCCAGGGTGTCCCCGCCGGGAACTTCCGGGCGGTTCCCGACGTAGCCATGACGGCGGCTGCCGGGCATGACGGCTATCTGTGGGTAAGTTCCTCCACCCCCAGCCTCTCGCAGTGCGCCTCGGCGGCCAACCATTGCTCCATAGGCGGAACATCGGCGGCCGCGCCGTCGTTTGCCGGAATCATAACCATTCTGAATCAGTTCGCCGCCGCCAAAGGATCGCCGCTGACGAACGGCGGGCAGGGCAACATCAACCCGACGCTCTACAAGCTATTCACCACGACTCCCAACGCTTTCCACGACATCGTCTCGGGGAACAACATCGTGAATTGCCAGGCCGGCACTCCAAGCTGCACGTCGGGGTCGTACGGTTATAACGCCGGAACGGGTTACGACCCGGTGACCGGGCTCGGGTCGGTCGACGCCAACAACCTGGTCGTCCAGTGGTATGGACAATCGGTTGCCCCCACCACCACCAGCGTCACCGCCAACCCGGCCGCTTTCACCGTCAGCTCGAGCACGGTTCTCACCGCCAAAGTCACTGGAGCCGGCGGCACTCCTTCGGGTTCCGTGTCCTTCCAGATACCCGGCAAAGCGCTCGGCACGGCGGCTCTTTCCGCGGGCGCCGCTTCGCTGAGCGTGTCCGGCGGCCAGTTCGCTACGGGAAGCAACACGGTCACCGCGGTGTATAGCGGGGATTCCAACTTCAGCGGATCCTCTGCGGCGGTCACCGTGACGGTCAGCCTGCCCGCCAGCGCTTCCGCGGTGGTTCCGGCGATCGGCCCGAACCCGGTTCCCGAGACGACGGGCGTCAGCGGGAATGCCTGGTTCTTCACCATGACACTGACGGAAACGGCCGGCACGGCCACGACGCTCACCGGCTTGTCCATCGGCGGCGTCGACTACTCTTCGCAGATCGCCGCCTTCTTCGGAACGGCCAGCATTGCCGCCAAGGGGGCGATCTCCGCCTCCCTGGCCGCCAAAGGGTACACGCCGCCGGCCGTTCTTTTGTTCGTTTTCAGCGGGGCCGATGCCAGCGGACAGAAGTGGACGCAGTCGGCTTCCGTCACCCTGCTGGGGCCGCAGGTTGACGCCGCGATTACCCTCCTCAGCGCCCCCGCCACGGTGTACCAGAACCCCGCCAAATCCAGTTGCCAGTGGTCCCAGAATCTCGAGGTGCAGGAGGTGAACGGATTCGGCGTCGTTTTGACGCGCTTCCTGGCCGGGAGTTCCAACCTGAGTTCGCAAATCGGCGCATACTTCGGCTCCACTCAACTGAATCCGTTCGGTTCCTTGCAGACCCTCGTGTGCTGGTCGGGGATCTCGCCGCCGGAGACGCTGAGCTATGAACTGGATGGCATCGACGGCAACGGCAACACCATCAAGGCCTCGGCCACGGTGGCGTTCCAGGGCGCTCCGGCTTCGGCCAGCGCCCTGTCTCTCTCCGGCTCCAGCGAAGCCTTCCAGCTTGCCGGCGCGTCGGGAAGCGCTTCGGCAACCATCGCGGTGAACGTTCCCGCGGGGGTTGCGTGGGCGGTTTCGGTTTTTCCGGCCAACCAGGCGACCTCCTGGCTGACGGCGGTCCCGGCGGCTGGCACGGGCCCGGCCAACGTGACCGTTACTGCCTCCGGCGCCGGTCTCTCGAGCAGCGTGTTCAAGGCCACCCTCACGTTTCAGGCGCCGCAGGCGGTGCCCTCGTACATCAACGTTCCGGTCACGCTGACGATTGGCAGCCACCCGGTGGTCATCAATGCGGGCGGCGTGGTTCCGGTCGATAGCGCCACCAACACCATACAGCCCGGCTCGTGGGTGTCGATCTACGGGTCGAATCTCGCCAGCACCACCGCGGTATGGAACGGCGACTTCCCCACGTCGCTGGGCGGCGTGAGCGCGACGATCGACAACAAGCCGGCCTATCTCTGGTTCGTCAGCCCCGGGCAGATCAATCTCCAGGCGCCCGCCGACGCCGCCAGCGGTCCGGTGAACGTGACCGTCCAGAATTCCAGCGGCACCGCGACTTCGACGGTGACGCTGGCGCAGCAGGGCCCCGCCTTCCTGCTGCTGGGCGACGGCAGGCACGCCACCGGCCTGGTCATGGACCCGAATGGCGGCGGCACTCAGGGCGGCGGCACTTACGACTTCCTGGGTCCCACCAGCGCGGGCTACGGTTTCCGTCCCGCGAAACCCGGCGAGACGCTGGTCATGTACGGAATCGGCTTCGGCCCGACCAATCCAACCGTTGCGCCGGGGCAGACTTACACGTGCCCTGCCACGGGCTGCGCGACGATGGTAACCAACCCCAGGATCGCGGTGGGTGGAGTTACCGTGCAACTCAGTTTCGCGGGCATGGTCTCGGCGGGACTGTACCAGTTCAACTTCAACCTGCCCTCGGGCATGGGCGGCGGGGATCAGGCGATCCAGGCCTTCGTGAACGGAGTGCAGACTCCCACGAACGTGTATATTCCCGTGCAATAGCCCGCGGTTCCGCCGGCCGGCGTGTTAACATCTGCCCATGGCGAAGCTCCCGTTGCGCAGGAACGGATGGCTGATGGCCGTTCTAATCCTGGTGGTGCCGATGAGTGCAATCGCGCTGCTCCATCGTCTCTTCCCACTCGTCGGCCCCGACTTCAGCGACACGCGCAGCGTATTCCATTTTAAGGACGGCGCGTGGACGCCCGGCCCGCAGTTCCCAGGTGGCCTGTGGGGATTGGAGGTGTCGGGCCAGGGAGCCGTGTGGAGCACCCCGTACTCGCGCGGAGGGCTGTGCCGGTTGGACGGCGACCATTGGACCCGCTTCGACCGAAAGCAGTTCGGCTCCAGCACGGATCGGCTCCGCGGCGGCTTCGCGCTGCGCGATGAGGAATTGTGGGGCGCCAGCGGCGATGGCGCCGTCCGCTTTGACGGGCAGGCGTGGCGGCTCTACCGGGATGCGCTGAAGACCAACCGGCCCACCAGCATGGTGGCCGGGCGTTCCGGCGTCTGGATCGTCGACCGCGACGGAAACCTGTCGCACTTCGATGGCACCAGTTGGACCATCCGGAGCCTGAATGGCGTCGTGCCCGCGGCGCCGCCCGCCGGCAAGGGCTCCCGGGATCGCCCGCCTCGGCTGGCCATGACCGGCGATGGGCGGGTGTGGCTCGTCTGGCGCGGTCTGTGGCGGCAGGAGGGCGAGGGGTGGCGCGAGGTCCGGTCGCCTGGCCTGAACCTCGCCGAGGTCTGGCCCATCGGCCACGATGGGGAGAACGTGTGGCTGTGGTTGTGGCGCACGGATGAGGTGGCGGCGGTGACGCCCGACGGCACAGTCGCGGCTCGCTATGGCTGGCGGGAGATGGGCTTGACTGAGAGCCCGCGCTTCGACAGGCTGGCGGAGGCGAACGGACGAATCTGGATCGCCTCCTCTTCCGGCCTGCTGGCGTTCGCGGGTGGCCGGTGGACGAATCGGGGGCTTCCTCCGGGATGCGCCACGATTACGGACGTTGCCCTGGCGCCCGACGGCAGCGCCTGGGTGCTGGGAGAAAAACGACCGCTCGCGCGAATTGCCAAGGCCTTTGCGCCGCCGCTGGGCGCCATTGTGATCCACTTGGTGGTGATTGGTCTGCTGATCTCAATGTGGCTGCACGGCAGGGCCGAAAACGTCCTGGCGACGGAACAGGCACTGGTGGCAGCCGCCGGTCACCTGCCGGGCCTCGACGGCACGACGGGCGCGGCCGATATCGACCGGCAAGCGTGCTCGGTGCGATGGAAACTGTGCGCCGTGCTCGTGGGCGTTTTATTTGTCGCGGTCGGGCTCGAAGAGACCGTGTGGCGATTGTGGCCCACCGGGCCGGCGTGGGCTGTGCATGGATGCCTGGCTTGCTTCGTGGGGTTGGCGTACCTGGCAATCTGGCTCTGGGGCGCACGCCGGCGCCGTTCCGCAGGGGGGCCCAGACGCTACCGCGTCGAGGAGGCCCTGTGGGAACCGGCGAAATGGATGCTGCTCGTTTCCCTTCTGCTGTGCTGCGGTTTGGTGCCCTTGGGCTGGGTGAACCGGCTGATTCCCGTCGCTGCACTGGCGAGGCGTGTCAGGATCGGTCTGCTCGGAGTCCTGGCTGGGATGATAATCTTCGGGCGCGAGATGGCGGCGATTCTTGTTGCCGGCCGAGCCTCGCGCGCGGGCGATTATGACCGCGCGCTCCTCTGGATCGGGCGGCTGAGCTTTGGCAGGCCAAGCGCCACACTGCTGGGTTTGGAGGGCGACGCCCTTTCCTTCGCGGGCCGCCCCGCCGAGGCCGAGCCGTGCTACCGCCAGGCGCTGGCCAAGAGCTGCGTCAGTTTGGCCAGTTCGCGTTCCGTCCGGGCGGCCTTGTTGGGTTCCCTTGGCGAGGTGATAGCGGATCAGGGCCGTTACGAGGAAGCCACGAAGTGCCTGCAGGCCAGCATCGAGATGCGGGACACCGAGGAGGGAAACGCGTGGATGGTTTCGGCGGAGCTGCTGTTGAACCAGGGGACCGAACCGGAAAAGGCCCTCGAATTAGCCGATGAAGCCATGCGCGCCGCAAAGGGACGGGTCGCGGCAAAGGTCAAGCCGCGGCACTCGGCCACGCGGGCCTGGGCGCTCGCCTTGCTCGGCCGCCGGCAGGAAGCCGAACAAGCCATCGCGCAAGCCATGCTGCTGCGCCGCGAGACCCACGCGGGGCAGTTCGCCAACACGCGGCTGAACGTTGGCATGGCGCTCGTGGCGATGGAGCAGCCGGAGAAAGCCATCGAGCATTTCCGCGCCGCATACGAGGCCGACCCCAAGGGCAAGTACGGCGCACGCGCGTTGCAGCAGATACGACGGCACGGCGCTTCGGGTCAGTGAGAGAAGCGCGCGGGCGTTCAGCAAAGCTGAGTTCCGTAGCCCGGCGTGGTAACATCTGCCCATGGCGAATCTCCCGTTACGCAGGAACGCATCGCTGATGACCGTCCTGATGTTGGGGGTGCCGCTGGCGTTTTGCGCGCTGCTTCCCCGGCTCTTCCCACTGGTCATGCCCGATTTCAGCGATACGCGCGGCGCCTGCCAGCTCAAGAATGGCGTGTGGACGCCCGCCCCGCGGTTCCCCGGCGGCCTGCAGGGACTCGAGGTGTCCGGCACGGGAGCCGTGTGGGCCATCTCGGCTGGGCGCGGCGGGCTGTGCAAGCTGGACGGCGGCCACTGGACTTATTTCGGCCAACGGGAATTCGGCACCCCCACGGATTGGATCCAGGGCGGCTTCGCTCTGCGCGATGACGAAGTGTGGGGCACCGGCGGCGACGGCGTGGTGCGGTTTGACGGGCACTCCTGGCGCCTTTACGCGGACGGGCCGAAATCCGGACTGCCGGATGGCACGGTGGCGGGACGCTCCGGCGTTTGGGTCATGGACCCCGAGGGAAGCCTCTGGCACTTCGATGGCGCCGGTTGGACAACCCGGAACCTGGGCAGCCTGTTGCCCGCGGCGCCGTCCGCCGCCGGCGACAGCGGGGATTACGCTCCCCACATCGCCATCACAGACGACGGGATGCTATGGGTCTTCTGGCGCAGCGGGCTGTGGCGGCAGGATGGCGATTCGTGGCGCGAGGTGCGGCCCCCAGACATAAACCTCGCCGAAGCCCGGCCGATCGGTCACGACGGGGAGAACCTGTGGCTGCGGTTGTGGCGCACGGGCGAGGTTGCGGAGGTGACCCCCGATGGCCGCGTGGCGGCCCGCTATGGCTGGCGTGAAATGGGTGTGCCCAAGCGCGGGGGGATCAACGGGCTGGCGGCACGGAACGGGCAAATCCGGATCGCCTCCTCTTCCGGCCTGCTGACAAACGGCAGCGGCCGGTGGCGGAATCAGGGGCGCCCACCGTGGTGTACCACGATTACGGACGTTGCCCTGGCGCCGGATGGGAGCGTCTGGGTGCTGGGAGAAAAGCGATCGCGGGCGCGAATTGCCGCGTTTCTCGCGCCGCCACTGGGAGCCGCCGCGATTGCGCTGATCGTGATTGGCCTGCTGATCTCGGCGCGGCTGCGAGGCAGGGCCGAGAACATGCTGGCAACCGAACGGACACTGGTGGCCGCCGCCGGTCACCTTCCGGGCATCGATGTCGCGAACGGCCAGGCCGACATCGACCGGCAGGCGCGGTCGGTTCGCTGGAAGCTGTGCGCCGCGCTGGCAGGCTTCCCATTTGTAGTGTTCGCGGTCAAGGAGGCCCTGTCGAGGGTGTGGCCGGACGCACCCGATTGGACGCCGTACGGAGGCGCGCTGGCGCTCGGCGCCCTGGCGCTCCTGGGCGTCTCGCTTCTCGACCTGCACCGGCGCCGAACGGCGCCGGGAAACGCCGGGCTACCCGGACCCTCCCGCTTCCGGAAGGCTATGTGGAGACCGGCGAAATGGATTCTGTTCGTGGCCATTCTGTTTCTCTGTGGCCTCATCCCCCTGGGCTGGGTGGACCGGCTGATTCCCTTCGCAATCCTGGCCGGGCTCGTCAAGTTCGCGGTGGTCATAGTGCTGTCTGCGTTGGTTATCTCGGCCCGGCAAATCGTTGCGGTTCTGGTCGTGCCGCCAGCCTGGCGCGTGGGCGACTATGACCGCGCGCTCCGCTGGATCGGACGGCTGCGCTTCGGCTGTCCAAGTGGCCAACTCTTCAGAATGGAAGGGATCACCCATGGCATGGCGGGCCGTCCGGCCGAAGCCGAGCGCTGCTACCGCGAGGCGCTGGCCAGAAGCTGCGACAGTCCGCGTTCCGAGCGGGCAGGGCTGTTGGGCTGTCTGGCCGAATCGCTGGAGCACCAGGACCGTCTCGAGGAGTCCATGAAGTGCCGGCAAGCCAGCATCGATATGGGGGACAACATCCTCGGGTCGGCGCGGCACGGTCTGGCCGAGTTGCTGTTGAAGCAGGGGACCGACCCGCAAAGGGCTCTCGAACTGACCGATGAAGCCATGCGCGTCGCCAAGGGACAGGCGGCGCCGAAGGTCGCGCCTGCGCGCTGGGCCACGCGAGCCTGGGCGTTGGCCGTGCTGGGCCGCCGGCAGGAAGCCGAACAAGCCATCGCGCAGGCCATGCTGCTGCGCCGCGAAACCCATGCGGCGCTGTTCGCCAGCACGCGGATCAAGGTTGGGATGGCGCTGCTGGCGATGGATCAGCCGGCGAACGCCATCGAGCAGTTCCGCGCCGCCCTCGAGGCGGACCCCCAGGGCAAGTACGGCGCGCGCGCGCAGCAACTGATCAAGCAGCACAGCGTCTGGGGCCGCTGAGAGAAGCGGAGGGCTCGCCGGGGGCGAAAACATCGGGGACAGACGGCTCCGTCCACGCGGCGCGGGGAGAATCGAGGCTTTCGCTGGGAACGGTGGGCGCCTTGGGACGGAGTCGTCAGTCCCCGCGTTTTCGCAGGGTGTCGCTCGAACGAAGTCCGGCCGCCCACGGCCACAGCAGCATCCCCAACAGCCCCAGCGCCGCCGCCGCACTGACCCCCGCGCAGATGTGCCGCTCGGCGCCGCCCTCGAACCGCAGGTCGATGGCCGCCGGGCCGGTGCGGTCCGGCTCGATCGCCATCATTCCGAGCCCGTCCTTGCGCACTTTCAGCGGACGGCCCTGCGCGGTGGCCCGCCACCCGGGATCGTAGGCCACCTGCACCGCGATCACCTGCCCGTCCGCCACCAGCGCCGCGATCCGCCCGTGGTCCGGCGTCTCCCACTCGAGCGAAGCCGGCGGCAGGGTGGCATCGTCCAGGGCATTCACGTACGCCCGCGCGGGATCCAGATCGAGCCCGTGGATGGGAGTTCGGGTCACCATGGCCGCGCGCGGAATCACGTGCGCCAGCGACGTGGAGCGCAGCGGCACCCGGTAGATCGAGTCCGGCCCCTCGCGCCAGGCCAGCCTCAGCAGCCCGTCGAACTTCCGCGGATCGAGAATCGGGCGATAGTGGTCGCCGCTGCCCGGACCGGGCACGGTGACGGCCGCGCACCCGAACGCCTTCAGCCAGAAAACCGAGATCTCGCCGTCGCGGTCCCCGGCGTTCTGGCCCGAGTAGATCGTGTACACGGCGACGCGCTGCATCCAGTTGGGGTCCGAGACTTCGAATCCGCCGCTCAACTGCGGGTTGTCCGCGAACGGGTTCAACCACAGCGAAGCCTCGCCCGAGGCCATCACGCGGGCGCCGGGGAGGTGCTCGCCGATCCACCGCGCCTGGCGGTACACCGCCGAGTGGGCGAGATCGGCCGGCCGGATCAGCCGCCGCGCGAAGGCGTAGTCCCTGGCTCCCACCCACGGCAGGAATGCCGCGCAGCCCGCCGCCGCGGCGATCCTGGCGTTGCGCGGCAGGTGGCGGGCCACCGCCTCCACCGCGAAACCGGCCACCAGGCAGACGCCGATTTCCAACTCGAGGTGGTAGCGGCCGGGCTGCGGAATGAAGGCGATCCCGCACGCCCCCAAAATGGGGATTCCTCCGAACCACGCCAGGAACAGGATCGAGAACCGCGGCATGGCTCCCGCGATGCGCCGCGTGAGCCGCCACAGGAGGGCCAGCGCCACGGCGCCGGACGCCGCCAGCAGGGCGGTTCGGGACGTGAAGCGGAAATCGCCCCCGACAGTTTGGGAATTGGTTCCCATCAGTTCGATGAGCGAAGGCGGCAGCGCGCGCGAGATGAGCAGGTAAGCCGCCCCTGCGATCCCGCCCAGAGAGAGGAGGCCCCGCCAATCCGGCCGATCCGCCGCCCCCAGCAGCAGAATCGCCGAAACCGCCATCAGCGCCACGCCGAAGGCATTCGCCGCCATCACCGCCGCGAACGCCAGCGCCGCCAGGGCGAACCGGCGCGCTCCCGGTTTCTCGAGGTAGCGCGCCAGCAGCAGCAGCGCCAGCGGAACCAGCGCGATGGCCACGTTGTGCGGCGTCTCGCCCCAGTACACGATGTTCTGCAGCCGCCGCAGAGCCCACCCGCTTCCGGCGTCGGCCAGGATCTTCGGCAGCATCACCGAAGGCGAGAACAGCGACCACAACAGCGCCGCCGAAAACGCTCCGGCCGCGCGGCCGGACACATACGCCGCGAACGCGAACAGGCTCACCGGCGCCAGGCAGTAGGCCAGAGCCGCCAGAACGTGGAACGCCAGCGCCGGAGAACTGTGGGTCAGCCACGCCCCCACGGCCGTCAGAGCAGGCACCAGGGGCAGGTACGTGGCCTCCAGCGGCATCCCGGCGTCGACCCACGAAAACCACGCGACGTGCGGCCAATGGCCGGTCAGAAACCGGGCGATCGAGATCCAGAAGCCTTCGTTCGACTGGAAATCGTCCAGGTACTCCATCCGGAACAGGGGGAAGCAAAAGAAAGCGTTGAGCGCAAACAGCGCCAGGGCGGCTATCGCGCGGCCGAGCGCCGGGGATAGGCGGGCGGCAACTGCGCGGCCGAGCACCGCAAACGGGCGGGCGGCGGGCTGGTTGGGCGGCGTGGGCATCTTTGCTACACTAGATTAAGTTATGGCAATTGCGAATGTGAAGCGGTTCCGGCCCTTTTGCCCGACCTGCAACGAGAGTTTCACCGTGATGGCAGTGCTGCCCAAGGACACCAGCGTCGAAAGATACCTGGCGGATGCCGTGGCGCGCCACGATCACAAGGCGTTCCAGGAATCCAAGGTCCAGCACTTCAAGGTGCGCGTCGGCCAGCAGAAGCAGAAGAAGGCCAAGTAATCGCAACCCGGAGCCCGCGGCGGCATGCGCGCCGCTCCACCGGTTCGCTCAGCGAGACTGCAATACCGTGGCCGCCCGGACCGCCTCCTGCGATACCACCGGGTCGGGATCGTTCGCCAGTTGATGCAGCGGCGCGATGCTATCCTCGCCCCCGCTGCGCGCCAGCACTCCCGCCAGGGCGATTTTCTCTTCCTTCATTCCGCCCAGCAGCGGGCCGTAGAGCGCCTTGCGGACGGCCGGGTCGCGGGCCAGTTCCACCAGCAACGGAAACGCCGCGCCCTTGTATAGAGCCGAGTTCAGGTTGTCGACGACGAACGTCAGCGGGCTGAACTGGCCGGTTTCCGTCCGCCCGTCCATCACCAGCGCGAAGCACAGCGATAGCCGCGGCAGGGGTTTTCCTTCGGTCTTGAGCGCCTTTTCCAGCATGGGAACGTCGCCGGGTTGCCGCAGCCGGCCGAACCCTTCCGCCGCGGCGGCCCGCATTTTCTCGTCCTTGTCGTTGAGGAAGCGCGTGTAGATGGAGCGGTTGCGTTCGCTCGGCAACATGGCCAGCGAGGTCAGCGCGGCGCGCCGCACGCGGTCGTCGCGCGAGCCGTTCAGCAGCTCGATCAGGTCCGGGATCGCCTCCCGGTTGAGCAACAGCCCCATGGCCTCCACGGTGGCGATCTGCACCTTCGGATCCAGGTCCCGAATCCGGAAGCTGATGCGCGGGCCGGCGGAAGTGTCGCGGATCTTCTGCAACGCCACGATGGATTCATAGATCACGTCGGTGTCCTTCGAGTGGGCCGCTTCCACCAGCTCGGGCACCGCCTGGCGTCCGCGTAGTATGCCGAGAGCGCGCGCGGCGTTGGCCTGCGCATCCGTCGAGGCGCCGCCCGCCACCACACCCGCCAGCGCCGCGATCACCTCCGGCCGCGGCGCGATGGAGGGGTCGATCGCCTGGTCGTTGGTGTCGGTGAATTTCGCTTTCAGCGTATTGCCCGCCAGGCGCAGCGTGCCGCCGATGCCGTTCTTGACGTACCCGGGAAGGTAGAAGTTGACCAGGCCGTCGGTGGCCAGCATTTCGACGCGCACGTCGCGGTCCTGGGTGGCCTGGATCAGCGGGTCGAGGCTGCGGCCGGTTCCGATGTCGGTGAGTTGCCGGACCACCTCGGCGCGCACTTCCGGGTTGGGATCGCGCAACAGTTCCGTCATTTTGGGGATGGCCCCCGAGCCGCCCTTGGCGAGTTCGCGAACGTCCTTCGGCTGGACGGGTTTCTGGGCTGCCAGCGGCGCCAGCACGGCGGCCACGGCGCACACCACTCGATACACGCGCATGCTTCTATGCTAGCGTGGTTTGCCGGGAGGGGCTGCGGGCGGGGAATGGGCGGCAAGTCGCGCCCGATCTGGTCCGGGTGTGGTCGCGCGCAACATCTCGGTAGAGAAGGCCGAGGGTTCCGCGCTCGTCGCGGCCGGGTGTTGGGATCGATGGAGCGGGGAACCGGGTTGAGGCCAGGCGGTTTTGGCAGGTCGAGCGTGTCTCATAACCGGCAGGGTTTCTCATCCGTTTCGCCAACTCTCCGTTCCAGCCCCAGACGCCGACGGTCGCCAGATCGGCGCCCCGAGGCCCACCTCCGAACTTGGAAGCGGACGCGTCGGGCCTACCGCCCGCTCACTTGGCCAACAGCAACTGTCCGAAACCAACAGGCCGCGAAGTCAGACCAGACCAGATCTGGTCTGATCTGTGCTACAATCGAACTGTGGTAGTGCGCAACATCTCCGCAGCGAAGGCCGAGCTTTCCGCGCTCATCGAGGCCGTGCAAAGCGGTAGCGAGGTCATCATCGCCAAGGCCGGCAAACCGGTGGCCCGGCTGGTGGCGTTCCGCGGCCCCGCCAAGCCACGGACGCCCGGCGCAATGGCTGGTGGAATCTCCATCGCTCCCGATTTCGACACACTTCCGGACGACATGGCGGAAGCCTTCGGAATGAAGGGACCACGCAGTTGAGGATTCTCCTCGACACCCACCTATTGCTCTGGTGGCTGGAGGACAGTCCGTCGCTCTCCGCGCAGGCCAGGGAGACCATCGCCAACCCGGAAAACACCGTCTTCGTCAGCGCCGTCTCGCTTTGGGAAATCTGGCTCAAGCAAAGCCTGGGCAAGCTGCGGCTGCCGGACGACTTCATGGAGCGCCTAGCCGCGGAATCCTTCGAGAGCCTGCCACTGACCGCCGCGCAAACCCGGCAAGTCTCCCTGCTTCCTTGGCGCCATCGCGATCCCTTCGACCGGATGCTTATCGCGCAGGCGCAGGTCGAGAAACTCGTTCTGCTGACTGCTGACGAGGCCCTGGCCGCCTACGGCGTCGTCGTTCTCGTGGCTCGCCGACCGGCTATCTCGCCACCCGCACCATGCCGTTCTTGACGTACCCGGGAAGGTAGAAGTTGACCAAACCGCCGGTGGCCAGCATTTCCACGCGCACGTCGCGGTCCTGGGTGGCCTGGATCGGCGGGGCGAGGCTGCGGCCGGTTCCGATGTCGGTGAGTTGCCGGACCACCTCGGCGCACACCACTCGATACACGCGCATGCTTCTATGCTGGCGTGGTTCTCCGGGAGGGGCTGCGGGCGGGCGCCGGGGAGCGCGGAACCGGGTCGAGGCCGGGCGATTGGGGCGGGCCGGACGGAAGCCGGCACTCGAGCTCGCGATAGCGCCAAACCACGCGGTCACGGCATTAGTTGGAACGGGTGGGGACGGTGTCCCAGTTCTTGCCTTTGAAAATGCCGTTCACCATGCCCAGCAGGGGGCCGGCTTTGGCCTGCTGGTCCTTCTCCAGCGCCTGATAGATTTTGCTGACGGCCCGCAACTCGATCTGCGCCATCTGAGCCTGCGCGGCGGCGTACTCCTTGATGGCCGCGTCGATCTCGTCCTGGCTCTTTCCCGCGGCCACCGCCTGCGCGATGGTCTGGCGGCCCTTGATCATCCGGTCGCGCACGGGAATGGCTTCCTTCTGGCCATCGTCCATTATGGTCCTGACCTGCTTCCTCTGGTCTTTGTTCAAGTTGAACAGCGTGGCGATGCGCTCCATGGGGGTGGGTATCGCGCGGGCCATACTGCCGCCCATGTCTTCGCCCTTGCCGCTGCTCCCACGGCTGCCCACATCGCTACCCGGGCCGCCGCTCATGCCGCTATCGCCCATACGGTCTTGCGCGCAAGCCAGCGCGGCGGCCAACAACCCGCTGAATAACAGTTTCTTCAACATGGATCTTCTCCCTTATTCGCCCCTTCTCCGGCCACCACCACCCGCGCCCGCGCCGCCACCGCCGGGTCCGGCGAACATCCCGGCCATCACCTCGCTGAACACCAGCTCGGCGTTCTTCTGCTGATTGGGCTTCAGCAGGGCGTAAATCTTGCCGTAAGCGGTGGCTTCAACGCCGTCCATCTGCGCCAGAACGGCGGTGAAAGCGCCCAGCAGCCGGTTGTAGTCGTCGCCGCTGTCCTTGCCGCTCACCATGGCCTGGGCGATCATCTGGCGCCCGTTGTTGATCTGCCGATTCAACGTACCGGCGCTCTCGGCCGCGGCCTTCAGAATATCCGCGACCTGGGCTTTCTGTTCCTTGTTCAACTTGAGCTTCTCGGCGATCTGGTCCGCCTTGCTCGGCTGTTGAGGCCGCGGCATGCCCATTTCCATATCGCCGCCCCGGCCGCCACCGCCGCCCCGCTGGGCGGCCACCAATCCGGCGGTCAGCAACGCCGCCAATACCACTCTCGCCACCATGAAACCTCCTTTTCCGCAGCGGGCGCCCCTCTCCAGTGGGAGCGGGAGCGCCGGATTCCACCAGCCTGCAATCAGTTTCCCACAAATCGGATCGCGATTCGCCGTGCCAGGCCGCTTTTCCGCGCGCGGTGTCCAGCGCGACGATGCCCGGCGTCGCGGTGCCCGGCGCGGCGGAGCCCGGCGCGGCGGAGCCCGGCGCGACGGTGCCCGGCGCGACGGTGCCCGATGCGGCGGCGTCCGGCGCGGGATGCCCGGCGCGATGTGCCCGATGCGGCGGCGTCCGACGCGATGTGCCCTGCGCGACGGTGTACCGCGCGCGGTCTCCCGCGCGACGGGATGCCCTGCGCAACGGAGCCCGGCGCGGGGTGCCCTGCGCGATGGTGTACCGCGCGCGGTCTCCCGCGCGACGGGATGCCCTGCGCAACGGAGCCCGGCGTCGCGGTGCCCGGTGCGGCGGCGTCCGGCGCGGCTATGTCCCGGCGCGGTTCGTCTCAAATCAACCGCGGCAGAATTTCGCCCGCCGGGCCGCGCAGCGCGCAATCCACCCATTGGGACGCGGCGGTCCGCTCGGTATTGATCTCGATGACCTTGGCGCCGGCCCGCCTGGCGTAGGGAATCAGGCCGGCGGCGGGATGCACCACCGCCGATGTGCCGATCACCAGGAAGACTTCGGCGGAGGCGGCGGCGTGCCCGGCCTCTTGCATCGTTCCGTCCGGCAGCGGCTCGCCGAACCACACCACGCCGGGACGCGCCAAACCGCCGCAGGCGCAGTGCGGGGGCAGTTTGGGCAGGGGCGCGCAGCGATCCGGCCACTCCGCGCCGCAGGCGGTGCAGCGCATCCGCCAGATGTCCCCGTGCAGTTTCAGCACGCCGCCGCTTCCGGCCATGTCGTGGAGCCCGTCCACGTTCTGAGTAATGAGGGTGAACCGCGGTATGCGCCTTTCCAGTTGCACAAGGGCGAGATGCGCGGCGTTGGGCTGGGCTGTCCGGATGGCCTGGCGGCGCCAGTCGTACCACTCCCACACCAGGCGCGGGTCGCGGGCGAAGGCTTCGGGGGTGGCCAGGTCTTCGGGCCGGTACTCCCGCCACAAACCGCCCGCGCCGCGGAAGGTGGGGACGCCGCTTTCGGCGGAGATTCCGGCGCCGGTCAGCGCGGCCACCGACGCGGCCCGGGCGAGCCATTCGCGAGCTTCTTCAAGATCGGCCAAAACCGGCTCCCCTGGCGCGTGGGGTGGCCCAGGACTTTCTTCCCGGACCTCACGGGCACTCACATGTTCAGCAGCTTCTCCAGAATCTCGATTTGCCGCTCGGCCTTTTCCGCATATTCATGGGCGGCGCGGAGATCGCCCTCGTTGATGGCCTGGTCGGCGTTCTCCAGATAAGTATTCATGAGGCCTTGGGGCCGGGTGAAACGCGCATTGAGGCCCATGCCGCTGGCCTCCTGGCGCCGCTGGAGGTTCTGCAGGATACTGTTGACGGCGTCGGAGCGAAAGTGGAGTTTGGCCATGAACTCGCGGGCCCTCATCAACTCCTGGCGGCTGGGCTGTTTGGGGGCGGCGGGCGCTGGTTCGGTGGCGGGCGGCTGGGCGGGCGGCGGCTGCGGCGCCGGCTGCTGAGCCTCCGGCTGCGGCGCCGGCAACTGAGGCTGCGCGGGCTGGGGTGGCGTAGGCCTGGTATCCCTTGGACGCGCCGCCGGTTTCGCGGTTGCGTCAGGCTTGGGTGCGGGGGCCGGCTGCGGTGCGGCTTCCTGGGGTGGCGCGGGGGTGGCGGGCGCGGTCGCCGGCGGCTGAACCGGCACGGGCACGCTGGCCACGGTCTGCTGCCTGGCCGAGTCCGCTTTGGCGCCCTTCCAGGGTCCAAACTCGATGACGCAGACAACCGCCGCCGCGACGGCGATTCCGCCCAGCGCCATCCAAAGCCCCCGATGGCTCTTGGACCGGGCAACCGGTTTCTGCGGAGGGAAGGAACCGGGAGGCGGCGCGGCCGCCATGGGTGGAGGCATAGGCGGAGGCATGGGCGGCGGCACCGGCGGGTTAGCGGTGGCGAAGGGCGCCCGGGCTGACGCGGCAGCCGCCATGGGCGGAGGCATGGGTGGAGGCATGGCGGGCGGGTTGCCCGCGGCGAAGGGCGCCCGGGCCGGCGCCGGCGGCGGCGGCGCGAGTACCGCATCGGTGGGAGCCTGGAGGGTCGCCGCCACGCCGGCCAGCGCGTTGCGAAACGCCCCGGCGGTCTGGAAACGGCCGTTGGGGTCCTTGGCCACGGACATCAGGATGAGGTCGTTGAGCACCCGCGGCAGCCTGGGGTCGAGCGCGACGGGCGGGACGGGCGGCTTTTCCAGGTGCGCCGACATGATGGCGAACTGGCTGGTGCCATCGAAGGGCCGTTGGCCGGTGACGAGCTGGTACAGGGTGACGCCCACCGAGTAGAGATCGCTGCGCGCGTCCAGCGTGACGGCGCCCTGAATCTGCTCGGGCGACATGTAGTACAGCGACCCCACGGCAGTGCCGGTCGAGGTCAGCTTCTGATCGGTGGCCGCCTTGGCGATCCCGAAATCCATCAGCTTCACCACGCCCGCCTTGGTCAGAATCATATTGGCGGGCTTAATGTCGCGGTGGACGATGCCTCGCGCGTGGGCGTACTCCAGAGCCGAGAGAACCTGGCCGACCGCGTCCAGCGCCCGCGGCACGGGCAGGGGACCGTCCTTGAGCATGGAATCGAGCGTCACGCCATCCACGAACTCCATCACCATCAGGATCTGATTGCCGGAGCGGAGGGCATTGCGGAATTGCGCGATGTTGGGGTGATCCAGGCTGGCCAGCACCTTGATCTCGCGCTGGAACCGTTCGGCCAGGCTGGGATCGGCGGTCAGGTCCGGGAGCAGAACCTTGAGGGCCTCCACGCGATCGGAGATCAGGTTCCGGACCTGGTACACCGAGCCCATCCCGCCGGCGCCCAGGACGCCGAGGATCTGATAGTCGCCTATTCTCGAACCGATCTGCAAGTCCATGACGTCACCTCGTTCTTCGAACTCCTGCCGCGCGATGCCGCGCAGCGGCAAACCACTGCGGGCCCAGAGGGTACCCGCCGGCGAACCCCGCGGCTACGGCGTTACCTGTTGCTGACGGTGTCCTTCACCCTGGGCGTGCCCGGCCCGCTGAACTTGCCCACGGCGGAGGAAGCCTCCACTTCGGTGATGGTAACCGTGCCGACGGTGTCTTGAATACTGCGCAACACCTTGCCCGAATCGGGGTCGCGCACATCGCGCACCTTGCGTTTCACGTTCAGCGTGTCGCCGACCTTGAGGCCGTTCTTCGAGCCGACATTGAGGACCAGCGTGCCATCCGGAGCCGCATCGGCCACCAGGCCGTCGATCTCCACCACGGTGGTGGGCAGAGAGGCCGCCTTGGCTTCCAGTTGCTGGGCCACCTCGGTGACCGCCTTGTTGGTGGCTTCGCCCAGAATCGTGCTGCGGAAACCGCTGGACCGCATATCGATGCCGGCGCCGGCCGAAGGTCCGTACACGCTCCCGCCCGAGCCCAGCAGCCCCACTCCGCCACGCGAAGACTCGCCCTTGCCCTGGGCGCTCGCCAGGATCTCGGCGGTGCTGGTATCGACCATGCGGGCGGTAATCTGCACCACCGCCGTGGACTTGGATTTCGAAACGCCGCCGATGCCGAACCGGCCGGTGACGCCTCCCAAGGCTCCGCCGCCGACCTTGGCACTGGAGTTGTCGTTGCCGAACTGGGTGATGCTGCCGATGACGATCGCGTCCACGCCCAGAATGCGCGCGATCTTGGCCGCGGTGGAGGCGTCGGCCCGGTCGCTGTTGGAGAAATTCTGCTCGGCGAGGATCTTGTCCAGCGCCTTGCGCTCGATCACCGAGTAGGTGCCGTCGGTGACCAGCCGGTCCACCAGCATGTCGTTGATGCCCTTCCCGATGTCCTGATTGCTGCCGAAGATCTGCGAAACGTAGCTGGAGACCGTCGAATAATCGAAATCCATGACGGCCACCCGCTTCTTCTGGGCTTCAGCCTGGGACAGAACGGTGAAGAACAGCACAAGTAGTATCGAACATCCGCGTCGCATTCTAACGGCCCTCCATGAGCATAAACATAGGACACTGCCGCGCCGGAGTCAACTGTCCGGCGAGGTTCCGGTACCAGTCGGCGCGCCGCGCGGACGCTCCCTTAGGATAACGCGCAAGACGGCGTCAAAGTGGCTCGCAACCCGCGGCGCCGCGGGGCGGGGCGGCCGGCCTGGACCGGGGAGCGAAGACTAAGGCGTGTCCTGTCAACGCGGTTAAAGACTTGGGCGTTTGCATCCGATAAAGAGTTGTCAGCTTCGTGGCACAAGATGATCGCAATCGTCGGAATTTTCATTGTTCTGGGAGCCATCGCCGGCGGCTACCTGTTGGAACACGGAAACCTGCTGGTGTTGATGCAGCCGGGGGAACTGCTCATCATCCTCGGGTCTGCCATAGGCACGGTGATCGTCGGCAATCCGCTGCCCACCTTGAAGAAGATCGTTGGTGGGCTGGCGGGGGTATTCACCGGCAGCCCCTTTACCAAGGCATTCTACCTGGAGAACCTGAAGATGGTGTACGAACTCTTCACCCTGGCGCGGAAATCCGGGACGGCGAAACTGGAAGAAGACGTCGACAACCCGGGGAAGAGCGCGGTCTTCAGCAAGTATCCGAAGTTCATGAACAACCATCACGCCCTGCAGTTTCTGTGCGACACGCTGCGCATGGCGGTTTCCGGGGGCGTCGAGCCGTTGGATATCGACACCATGATGGAAGTGGACCTGGAAGTCCATCATCGCGAGTCGCACGAACCCATCGGCGCGCTGGCCGCCATGGCCGATTCGCTGCCGGGCTTGGGAATCGTGGCGGCGGTATTGGGAATCGTCATCACCATGGGAGCCCTGGGCGGTCCCAAGGAGGAGATCGGGCACAAGGTGGCGGCCGCGCTGGTGGGCACGTTCCTGGGAATCCTGTTGTGCTACGGCGTCTTCGGGCCGCTGTCGTCGGCCATGAGCAAGCAGAACGACGCCGACAGCCACTATTTCGGTTTCCTGCGCATGGCGGGGCTGGCGTTCGTCAAGGGGCTGAGCCCCATGATGGCGGTGGAACTGGCGCGGCGGGCCATCCCCACCAGCGTGCGCCCCACGTTCCACGAAATGGAAACGGCCTGCCGCGGCGGCGGCGCGGTGGCGAGTAAGGCGGCATAGCCATGGCCGTCAGCGAACAGCCGCAGCCCGTCCCGGCGAAGCCACAGCCCATCATCGTCATCAAGCGGAGGAGAGTGGTGGAAGGCGGCCACCATGGCGGGGCGTGGAAGGTGGCCTACGCGGACTTCGTCACCGCCATGATGTCGCTGTTCATCGTGCTCTGGCTGATGAATGCGGACGACGAAATCAAGAAGGCCGTCACCTTCTACTTCAACAACCCCGCCGGAAACGGGAAGATGATGGGCGTCGAGACGCCGGGAGCCATCGGGAGTTCCATCGATATCCCCACGGACGACATGACCAAGCTGCGGGAGAAGCTCCAGCAGGCCCTCAAATCCCTCCCCGCCTTCGTAAAGCTGAAAGACCACATCGAGATCACCATCACCGCCGACGGGCTGCGCATCGAGCTGCTGGAAACCGAGGCGGGGATGTTCTTCGAATCGGGCAAAGCCGTGCCCACCCCCAGCGGCGCGGAATTGCTGGCACGGCTGGCGGAGGAACTCGGACAGTTGCCCAACAACGTGCTCATCGAAGGGCACACGGATTCCAAGCCCTTCGCCGGAGACGGATCGTATTCCAACTGGGAGCTCTCCACCGACCGCGCCAACGCCGCGCGAAAATGCATGGTGGAACACGGGCTGCGCCCCGAGCAGGTGGGCCAGGTGAGAGGCTTCGCGGACCGTCAACTGCGCCACCCGGAGAGCCCGGACAGCCCCTCGAACCGGAGGATCTCGGTAATCGTTCAGTACCTGAAACCGCCCGGCGGCGATCCGAAGCAGGATGTGGGGAAGCAGGCCGAGGCGCCCGGGAACGAAAAGGCGCCCAGCACGAAGTAATCGTCCCGCGGACGAGCCGGGGGACGCGCTGGCCGGGGCGCCGACGCACTGGGCTCACCAGGAATCACGAACTTCTCGACACGAACTCCGGATCGTCGTAATAACTGACAGGAGCGGGGATGAACAGGCGCCCAAACCCCTTCGGTTCGACGATCATCACGCCGCCTCCATGCTCCTTGACGAACCAGCCGTTTGGATCGATCTCAGGATCGGCCACCAACTCGATCTCCCCGGGTTCACCGTGGAGGCGAACACGGTCACCCGGTCGGATCCGCTCTCCGGACTGGTAGAAGAAGGGCACCGGTGAATCCGATTATACTCGCCCGTTTCGCAGTCCGCGCCTCGGCGCCGTGGAGAATTCCTCAAAACCACTCTGAGCCGCAGATGAACACCGATGAACGCCGATAAACACACTCCGGTCCTATCCGCGTTTATCCGCGTTCATCTGCGGCCATTCATGGTCTTCCGCTAGCGGACCGCCAGTTCCTCGTCGAAGCAGACCGCCACTTTGCCGCACTTGCCCGACGCCATGAGCGCGTACGCGTCCGCCACCCGGTCCAGGGCGAAGCGATGGGTGATCAAGTCGGCGGGATGCAGGTTCCAGCGGACCAGGCGTTCCACCAGCTCTTCCATCAGCCAGATGGAGGTCACCCACGATCCGTAGAGCGTCTTCTGGTCGTGAATCATGTCCGGCGACGGCTGGAACTCCACTCCGCCACCTTCGCCGAGCAGCGCGATGCGGCCCCACTTGCGCGTGGCGCGGATGGCGGTCGAGCGCGCACTGGCGTTGGCCGAACAGTCCACCGCCCGTTCCACTCCGTTGCCGCCCGTGAGCCGGCGAATCTCGGCCACGTTGTCGGGGCCGCTGGGCAGAACCTCGTCGCACAGTTTGAGGTCGCGCGCGAGCTGCATGCGTTCCTCGACGACGTCGGTGCCGATGATCCGCTGCGAGCCCATCTTGCGGCACAGCGCGGCGGTGGCCAGCCCGACCGGTCCCAGGCCGGTAATGAGGACCGTGTCGTCGCCGCAGATGCCGATCTTGCGGAGGCCCTCGTAAACGGTCCCGAAACCGCAGGCCACCTGGGCCCCGTCGGCATAGGTGAGTTCGTCGGGCAGATAGACGAGATCCTTCTCTTCGGCCAGCAGGAACTCCGCCATTCCGCCGTCGCGCTGCCATCCGTAGGCGCGCCGGTACTGGGCGCTGGTGCACGAGATCATGTACCCGCGGCGGCAGTCGTTGCAGACGCCGCATCCCGAGATGTGGTACACGATGACGCGGTCGCCTTTGGCGAACCGGCGGCATCCGGGGCCGGTTTCCACGATCTGGCCGGCGGGCTCATGGCCGGCAATCACGCCCTGGTAGCCCTCCGGGCCCTTGCCCAGGTGCTCATGGTAGATGCAGCGGATATCGGAGCCGCAGATGGTGGATGCCTTCATCCGCAGCAACACTTCGCCGTGTCCCGGCTGGGGGACTTCGGCGTCGCGCAGCACGGTGGTGCTGTCGCCTGGTAAGTATGCGGCTTTCATCGTTCGATCTCCCCGTTCAAATCCCAGAGGTCTTCCCAACTCTGGTTCTCCTTCCAAAGAAAAACCTGACCCTTGATGAGCCGGCAATTGCGGTCGATGCCTGCGATGGCGCGCATATCGGCTTGGCTGAGCGGAGGCGAGACGGCGGCGCGCAGGTTCGAAACGTACTCGTTGCGCCTGATGGATTGAGGAATGGGCGTTTGCCCGCGCTGGACGGCCCACTTCACGCAGACCACGGCGGGATGCACGCCCAGGCGGCCGGCAATCTCCACGATTACGGGATCCTCGATATCGACGCTATCCCCGGGCGTGCGGTCGCGGTCGGGACGCGTCGGCGAGCCGATCGGACAAAAGCCCACCGCCTGGATGCCATGGGCGCGCAGGAACTCGAAGAACTCGGGTTGCTGGAAGTGCGGGTGCAGTTCCATCTCGTTCACCGCGGGCTGGATGCGCGCATCGCGCAGCAGCAGCCGCAGCTTGGGGACGGTCATATTGGAGGTTCCGATATGGCGCACCAGGCCGAGATCCACCAGGGTCTCGAGCTGGCGCCAGGTGGCCATGAATTCCTCGTGGATGTACGGGCGCGCGCCGGGGCTCCTGGATTCCACGCTGCAGCCGGGCGGATGGAAATTGGGGAACGGCCAGTGAACCAGGTAGAGGTCCAGGTAATCGAGCCGCAGGTCGGCCAGCGATTTGCGGAACGCGGGGATGACGTCGCCTTCGGCGTGCTTGTCATTCCACAGCTTGGAGGTGATCCAGAGTTCCGGGCGGGGGACTCCGCCGCGGATGGCGGCGCGCAGCACCGGCCCGATGCTGTCTTCGTTCCCGTAGACCGCGGCGCAATCGATATGGCGGTATCCGGCCTGGATGGCTCCCTCGACGGAGGCGGCGATCTCGGCGGCGGAGAAGCGGTCGCTCCCGAAGGTGCCCAGGCCGATTCCGGGCATGCCGGCGCCGGTATGGAGCCGGCGCTGCGGCACGGCGCGGGGATCGATGGAATCGTTCGTAGTTACCATTTAAGTTAACGATAACCTAACATGCGGCGCGGGCACCGGTCAAGGATTCGGTGGCGAGACCTCGTCGCGTTCCTCGACGGGGAGCGGCGGCGGCGCCAGTTCGTAGGGGATCAGCAGCGGGGGGCGCGCGTCGGGTTCGGCGAGCCAGGCCCGGCGATTGGGATAGTAGCGGCGGAGCTTCTCGTTTTCGGCCGCGCCCAAGTCGGCGGCCCACACCACGCGCGCGGCGTCGGGATCGGCGGCGTTGTGGATCCACTCGTGGAACATGTGCATGGGACCGTAGCGCACGAAAACCAGTTGCCGGCCGGGCGCCGCGGCCAGCCGGCCGCCGATAGCGAGGCGCCCCTCGGGATCGCCATAGTCGATGAAGTCCGTGCTCTCATAGCGCGTCATGGCGAACAGCATCCGCTGGTTCCCCGCCAGGTGGATGCCATACCAGAAAAGGAACTGGAAGGCGCACAAGAAGAGGACGACGCGGGCGGCGCCGGCGAGGGACGGAATGCGGGTCAGCCGGTCCAGCGCGGTGACGCTCACCAGCAGAAACAGGCACGCAGCGGCGGCCACGTAGTGCGGATAGAAATACGGGTACGTGTTGGAGCCGAGCGCCAGCAGGCCGATGGCGAGCGCCACCCAGCGGAAGCGCCATTCACCCAGCGCCAGCAGGAACGCCGGCAACGCCAGATACAGCGGCGCGAGGAAGAAGAACCGGTAGAAGCGCACGCGCTCCCACAGGCGGCCCATGAAGCCGAGGTCCAGGGCTTGTTCGGTCACGTCAACCTGCGCGCGGTAGACCAGGTCCTGTTCCGCGGTGAGGGCGCGGTGGGGCGGGGGATTGGGTTCGAAGGTGAACGGGGCGGGGACGCCGTATTGATAGCGGCTCACCTGGTAGGGCAGCGTGGTGAAGCTGCCCGTCACCTGGCGGTTCTGCGCCAGGATCGACAGCGGCGCGGGCAGGAACGCCAGGGCCGCCAGCGCCGCCCCGCGCCGCGCGGACGGAAGCCGAAGCCAATCCCCGCCGAAGAACCAAGCCACCGCCAGGGCGACGAACACGGACTCGTAGGGCCGCGCGAGCGTCTGAATGCCCATCCCCACGCCCAACAGCACGGCGTCGCGCGTCCGCCAGGCCGCTTTGAGCCTGGGAAGCGCGCCGCAGATCAGGCAGCCCGCGCAGGCGGAAACGGCTCCGCCCCAGTAGAGGTTCATCCACGGGCAGAGCGGGCCGAAGGTCCCCACCGCCAGCAGGCCGCCGGTAAGCGCCCAGCCGGGGGTAGTCCACGCGCGCAACATCCAGTACGAGAGCGCGCACAGCGCCGCCACGGAGATGACTACGCCGGCCCACGGGTGGCCGAACAGGGTCCAGCCCAGCGCCAGCATCAGCCCCTGGCCCATGGGGAAGGTGGAGCTGTAGCTGGGTTCCTGGAGGGTGAAGACGGCTTCGAAGAACTGGTGCAGCGGATGCACGGGATTGGCCAGCCGGAAGTGGCGAAGCGTGTCGGCCAGCAGCACGTAGCTGAAATCGTCCGCGCCGCTGGGCGTGGGCACGGGAAAGCGCCACAGCAGGGCCAGACGAAGCGCCACCGGCAGCAGGGCCAGCAGCAGCATGCACCAACCGGTGCGCCGGGCGAAGCGCCGCGCGGATGCCTGGAAGCGGGCGCGAGCCAGCACCAGCGCCACGCCCAGCGAGGCCAGCGCCAGCTCCAGAAAATCGGCCGCGCCAAAACCGATGGGGTTGTGCAGCGGAAGGAACGACCGGAACCAATCGAAAAGGAACATGTCGGTGGGCTACTCAGACATTGTGGCAAAACCGAGGGGGAGTTCAGGAATCCCCGTCCAGCAGGTGCTGTGGCAAATCGTCCAGGGTGACCGCGGCGCCGGCGTAGCGAATCCGCCAGATACGGTCGAACTGCGCGTCGGGCCAGGTGGGAGGCGGGTTGACGACGCCCAGCGCGGCGGCCAGCCGCGGGATGGTTCCATGGTGCCAGCAGATCAGCACGGTCACCCCCGCGTACCGCGAATGGGAGAGCAGATCCTGGGCCAGAGACGCGAACTTCTCCTCGGCGAAACGCGCGTCGATTCGCAGATGCAGGGCGCGGGCCAGGGGAGCGATGGTTTCCACCGGCCGGTTGCTGCGCTGGGAGGCCTTCGTGGCAAAGAGAAACTCGGGCGTATCGAAACGGGCGGGAAACAGCCGCGCCAGGGCCGCGGCGCGGGCATAGCCTCGCGCGTTCAGGTGGGGATCGGTTGCGTCGCCGTTCTTCTCCGCGTGCCGCATGAGAAGGACCTGCTTCGGCCCGCCGCCGGCGCGGCCCGGCAGGCAGCTTGCCAACAGGGCGGCGCCGGCGCCCAGGAACCCGCGGCGATTGGTCATCTATCCGATCTTACAACCGGCCAGGGCGGGTCCGCGCGAGGCATAGCCGTGCGCAAGGCCCGGCGCGCCTTTGTGGGGCAGGTTGTCAACCTGCGGCGGACTGTCAGTCCGCCTCTCGCGGCCGTCTGCCAACGCCGGCAGGCGGGTTAACAACCCGCCGCAGGTTGACAACCTGCCCCACACAACCCCAGCTTCACTTCGTCAGCACACTTTCGAAGAAAGCCAGCGCCCGCGGATCGCGCGAATTCTGCAACCAGGTCATGACCTGGCGCCGGAGTTGCCGGTCCCGGGTCTCTTTGGCCAATTGAATCAGCCGTGGGATGCCTTGGCCGTCCGGCAGGCTCTCGAGAGCCGCGCAGGCAGCGCGCTGGACGCCAAGGTCGGCATCCTTGTCGAGCACGGCGGCGATGGCGGCCACGGCTTGGTCGCCCCGCCGGTGGCCCAGTTCCCGCACGGCTTGGGGGCGCACTTTGGCGTCCGGGCCGCTTTGCGAAAGGGAGATCAGCAGGTCGACGGCTTCCGGTTCCTGGCTGGAAGCGAGGGCGGCGATGGCGCGCGCGCGGATGCGCTCGTCGGGGTCGTTCTCGATGAGGCCCTCGAGCGTTCCGAAACCGTGCCGTCCGCGCGCCCAACCCAGGCAGGCGATGGCCCTCTCGCGCAGCCTATCGAGTTGGCCGGCGGCGGCGAAACGGTCGAGCGCCTGGTCGGCGGCCGGATCGCCGTGCACCGCGATGGCGCCCACGGCCGATGCCAGGGGCGGTTCGCGCGTGGCGAGCGCCGCCAGCAGCGCGACGCTCCCGGCGGGCGCGACATCGGCGATCCAGTGGAAGGGAGCCTCGCCGGGATCGATCTCGCAATCCGGCGACAGCGCGCGGATGCGTTCCACCTCGCCCGCCACCACGCGGAAGAGGATGAGGGCCTGGGCGGGCGGCTCGAGGTGGACCGTCCCGCTGGACCACCAGGCGCCGTCGCGGCTCACGAACTCGCAGCCCAAAGCTGTGGTGCGGGTCGAGGGCACGCTGTAGGCGATCCACGCCGGTTGCGGCGTGGCGGCCAGCAGAGCCTGGAACTCGCGATCCAGGCCCTGCGCCGCCTGGCGCGTGTCGAGCCTGGCACTGGCCGGCAGCTTCGGCTGCGCGGCCAGCGGAAGCGCGGCCGCCAGGACGATCCAGGCGCCTCGCGTCATTTCTTGAAGACCTCCAGCAGGTAGTCGTTAGCTTCCGGGGTCTTCATGCCGACCAGCCGGGTGACGATGACCTTCTGCAGTTCGACATCCTTCTCCTGGCGGCCGATATCCATCAGGCTCTTGGCATCGCGCCGGTCCGCCAGCCGTTGAATGATGGTCTTTCTGACGGAGGGTTCCTGTTCGGAGCCATACATGGCCACCAGGGCGGCGGTGACGTTGGGACCCTTGTGGCTGGCGAGCGCCTCGATGGCGGTCTGGCGCACGCCGGCATCCTTGTCGGTGCGGGCGGCCTCGGCAAGTTTCTCGGTGTTGCCGTTGTTGAACATGCAGCGAAGGATCTTCTTCTTGCCTTCCGCGGTGGTTTCGGCGGCGTACAGTTGCCACAGCTCGGGCTGTCCGTTGACCTCGCCGAGCGAGCGCAAGGCCGAATCCCGCAGCTCCGCGTTCTTCTCGATCCTGGCCGCCTGCGCCAGGCGTTCCGTGTCGTTGCTGCGCCGGTACGCGGAGAGAATGACCGACTTCAGCGCGGTGTCGCTCGTGTTTGCGTAGACCTCGGAGAGGAGCTGGCCGCGGTTGGGCTTGCTCTTGGTATCGACGAAGTAGCTGACGGCGCGCAACTGGAGGTCCGGATTCCCGGTGGACCCGCGGGCGATCTGCTCGAGCAGCGCCTGCGCCTTGGGCGACTGGTTCTGCGCCAGCACGTAGACCGCCTGCTTCTTCAGGTTGGGCGAATGGGCGCCCTTCAACAGCCCTTCGAGAATTGGGAAGGCGCGCTCCGGCTCGGTCTGCATGAGGCCGTTGAGAGCCAGGAGTTTGAGATCGTCCTGGCCCAGCTCGTCGGGCGAGACCGGTTTGCCGGCCGCCTGTTTGACCTCGATCTCGAGCGCGTTGGCGTCGTCCAGCCAGCGGCTGTTGGGATAGCTCTTGCGCAGATCGGCGATGGCACTGAGAGCGTCGTCGCGGCGGCCCAGCTTGTTCAGCGTGTAGGCCTTGTAGTAGAGCGCGCCTTCCACCTTGCCGCCGCCGCGCGCCACCACTTCGGAGAAAGCCGTCAGGGCGTCGTCGAAACGGTGGGCGTCGAGAGCGCTCTTGCCGCTCTCATAGAGGCGCTCCTCGGAGGTGGTGCGCCCGAGGACTGGGGAGCCGCCGTGGATGACGGTGCCGTAGCCCGCACCGATCCGAACGCTGCTCCCGTCCGGCCCGCTTTGGGCGTAGAACTGCAGCTTCTCCCGGAGTTTCTCCTGGAGATCCCCTTGGATCTTCTCCTGGAGTTTCTTCCGGAGATCCTCTTGGAGCTTCTCCTGGAGCCTGCCGAACTCCTCGCCGATGGCGAGCCGCTGGTCCTCGATGCCGGCGCGGATTTCGCCGGCCATGGCGCGGGCCTGTTCGCCGTACTCGCGGGCCTGGTCCGCCATGGCGCGGGCCTGTTCGCCGTACTCGCGGGCCTGGTCCGCGCTGTCCATCAGCGCGCCGATATCGATACCTGGCAGGGGCGGCAGAGGCGGCGTGGGCGGGACTGGCGCGGCGGACGGAGCCGGAGCCACCGGAGGCACGGGCGGCGTGGCGGCCGATTGCGCCGCGAGGCACCCGGAGGCGGCCAGCAGGCAAGCGGCGACGATGGAAACTCGAGACGGAGTCATGTTCGTTTTACCTTCGCTATAGTCTTTGTCCGGCGGCAGGCTGTGCCTCCGGCCCTTCGTGGTTCCTCACGGTCGAGCTGAGGACCCGAATCTTCAGCAGAATGCCTTCGGCTTCCAGCCTCCGGCGCACGGTATCCAGTTCCGCGGGCGAGAGCTCGGACGGCCCGCGGGCGATGTCCATCAAGACGCGGTCGACGTCGTCCAGAACGCTGGCCACGGCGGAATCGCCGGTATGAGCGGCGGTCTGGCGGTAGAGACGGCTTTCGCTCACCAGGTCGCCGGCGCGTTCCCGTTCGGCGGAGATGTCCAGCGGGGTTTTCGGGTTGGCGTTGGCCAGCTCGATCAGCACCAGTTGGGAACGCTCCAGGTAATCGCCCACGGCCACCAGCAGAATCTTCTCGCGGGCCGCGGGGTCGGCCTTGGCCACGGCGGGGGCGGGAGGGCGCCGGTAGAACCGGCCGGCCGCGAAGGCCGCCGCCAGCAAACCGGCGAAGGCCGCGCCGGCCGCCACCCAGCGCCACGCCGGGCCGGCGCGCCACCAGCGGCGCCGCGCCGGCAGATGGCGCTCGAGGCGCTCCCAGACCCGCGCGCCGTAGTCCGGCGCCACTTCCGGAACGCTGGACGCCTCCACCATGTTGAGCACGCGCTGCAGCGAGCCGTAGAGGGCGCGGCATTCGGCGCACTCGTCCAGGTGCCGTCCGGCGGCCAGGGTGCCGTCTTCTTCGCCGTAGTAATGCAGGATCAATTCCTCTTCGCTCAAATGGTTCATCCGGCCACGCTCATCAAGGGTTCCAGCGCGCGCCGCAGTTTCCGGACGGCGCGAAACACGCTGTGCTTGGCCGCGCCCGGCTGGCACTCCAGCACGCGGCCGACATCTTCCATGCGCATCCCTTCGAAATGCCGCAACACGAAAGCGGTGCGCTCGGTGGGGCTGAGATCGTCCATGGCTTCGGCGACCTTCTGGCGGACTTCGGCGGAGAGCGCGATGCGCTCGGGGGTGGGGCCGGTGGAGGGCAATTCCGCCACAGGGTCCTCCGGAGCCGGGCAGTCGATGCGGCGGCGCCGCGCCCGCACCATGTCGAGCGAACAGTTGGCGGCAATGCGGTGCATCCAGGTGCCGAAGCTGGCCCGCCCGTCGAAACCGCCGATCTGGCGATAGGCGCGCAGGAAGCTTTCCTGCACCACATCCTCGGCGTCCTGTCGGTTCCCGGTCATAAGAAAGGCCAGCCGGAACAGAGAGTGGCTATGGCGCTCGACGAGACACCGAAACGCGTCGGCATCGCCCGCGCGCGCCCTACCGACGATGGCTGCATCGGTCAACTCCATCCGGCTGCTCTTTAGACTCCGCGGAGGCGGACTGGTTAGCCGGAATTCCGGGTGGAAGTACCCGGACCGGCGAGCTACGGTAAACTGGGTCGAGACGGTTATGGAGCCCGAAACCGCGGCAGACAGCCGCCAGCACGCCGAGTGGATCGAGGAGTTTGAAGCCGCCCGCCGGAGGCCTCTTGCCACGCGGATGCGCTACGCGTTCATCCATACCTACAAGCCGGTACTGGACGACGCCCCGTTCCGCGCGTTCGATTCCATGGCGGACTACCGGCAGTGGTGCGAAGCGAACCTTCCTTCCTGGCTGGGATATGGGCGCGTTTGAATACCTGCAGGCCGAGGAGGTGCGCACCGCGTTTGAGGCGTGCGGGGTCCGTTACCTGTTCATCGGAAAATCGGGAGCCATCCTGTTGGGGTTTCCGGACACCACTCAGGACGCCGATCTGTTCGTCCAAAACAGCGCCGAAAACGGACAGGCGTTGGTTCGCGCCCTGCGGGACCTCGGCTTCGATCTGGCCGCGGAACAGCAAGATGAGATCCTTCGGCGGAAGGACTTCATCCAACTCAGGAACGGACCGTTCGACCTTGACCTGGTATTCGCACCCGACGGCATCGAGAGATTCGAGGACGCGTGGCAACGGCGGGTTACGGCCGATGGGTTTCCCGTCTGCCATCCCGACGACATCATCGCCAGCAAGAAGGCCGCGAACCGCGTGAAGGACCGGGAGAGCCTGCCCCGGCTGGAGGCGTTTCGCGATTACTGGAAGGCGCACCAGGGGAAAACGTGACGGCGATGGCTGTCGGCAACTCGTAACCCTTCTGCAATTCCCTTGAAACACCGGCTGGCTACACTGCCAGCTTATGAACAACCGGACCTCTCTGCCTCTCAAGCTTGTGCTGTTCGCCACGTTGGCAGCCGCCACAGTGTGGGCGCAGTACGACACCGCCGAAGTCCTCGGCGCCGTTCACGACCCCGCGGGCGCCCTGATTCCGGGCGCCAGCGTCACGCTCATCAACCAGGAAACCGGCATTCAGTCCAAAGTGGTGACGGATGAGAAGGGAAACTTCGACTTCTTCAACGTGAAGGTGGGCCGCTACACGATCGCGGCGGAGCACGCAGGTTTTGCCAGGTACACCGCCAAGGACATCCTGGTGGATGTCAACGCGCGGCAGCGCGTGGAGGTGGCGATGCAGGTGGGCGCGGTGACCGAAACCGTGGACGTCACGGGAGCCGCCGTCGCGCTCGAGACGGATTCCAGCGAGCACGGGCAGGTCATCGACACGTCCCAGATCGTCGAGTTGCCGTTGAACGGGCGCAACTACGCGGACCTGGCGCTGCTCTCGACCAATACCATCAAGTCGCCCATGGCGATTTCCTTCTCGTTGAGCGGCACGCCGCGCGAGGCCGCATTCAACGTGAACGGCATGCGCAGCACGTACAACAACTTCCTGCTGGACGGCCAGGACAACAATTACTACGGCACCAGCAACCAGGGATATTCTTCGCAGGTCGTTCAGCCGTCGCCGGATGCCATCGCCGAGTTCAAGGTGATCACCACGAATTACAACGCCGAGTACGGGCGGGTGGGCGGCGCGGTGGTGAACGCGGTCATGAAATCCGGGACCAACCAGTTCCACGGAACGGCTTACGAGTTTCTGCGCAATACCGATCTGAACGCGGTGGGCTTTCTCTTCAGCCCGTCGGTGTTCCTGAAGCCGACGCTGCAGCGCAACCAGTTCGGCATCGCGCAGAGCGGACCGGCCATCAAGAACAAGCTGTTCTGGTTCGCCGACTACGAAGGCTACAGGCAGTTGCAGCGATACCTCAACTTCGATTCCATCCCGACCATGACCGACCGGCAGGGAATCCTTCCGGTGACGGTGGCGAATCCGCTTACCCAACAGGTCTATCAGGCGGGCACGCAGATTCCGGCCTCGGCGATGAATCCTCTAGCGGCCTACGCACTGAGCAATCTGCCGCCGACCAACGCGGGCGGCACGAGCCGGTCGAACAACGACGAGGCGCTGCTGCTCATCCGCGATTACAGCGACAAGTTCGACGCCAAGCTCGACGGCCAGATCAACGAGAAGATGGCGGCTTTCCTGCGCTTCAGCCAGCGAAAGGATCTGCAATATTATCAGCCGGATCTCTCCGGGGCGGCCGGCGGAGACGGCAACGGACACATTCACGCGATCGACCAGAACGCCACGGCGGGCTACACCTGGACCGTCTCGCCGACTTCGATCCTGGAGGCGCGGTTCGGCCTCACCCACGTGGTGGCCGGCAAGGTGCCGCCGTACCTTGGCGGCCCCAGCCTGCAAGCCATGTTCGGCATGCAGGGACTGCCGACCGCCTCGAATCTTACGGGCGGCCTCGACACGCAATCCATCAGCGGTTTCGCCACCGCCATGGGGCGCCAGACCAGCAATCCCCAGTTCCAGAATCCGACGTCGTTCGGTCCGAAGCTGAATTTCTCGAAGATCGTCGGCCGGCACTCGCTGAAGACGGGTTATGAACTGGCCGCCATCCGCACGGAGATTCTCGACGTCAATCCGCTGTACGGGCAGGATACCTACAACGGGCAGTTCAGCAAGCCGACGTGCGCGGAGCTGGGCCTGGGCGCCGGCTGCACCTTCACAACCGATTCCACCAGTTACAACCTGGCGGACTTCATGTTCGGCCTGCCGAGCAGCGTCAACCTGGGCAACAATTTCGTCTCCAATCTGCGCCAGCAGGTTCACTCGCTGTACGTTCAGGACGACTGGCGGGTCAATTCCAAGCTCACCGTGAACGCCGGTCTGCGCTGGGAGTTCGCCACGCCGCTGGTGGACCGCGACAACAACTGGTCGGACTTCAACCCGGCCACCGCCACCATGACCCTGGCCACCAGCGGCAGTTGGTACAGCCGCGCGCTGGTGAATCCGGATTACTCGGATTGGGGACCGCGGCTGGGGTTCGCGTACAACTTCACGCCGAAGATGGTGGTGCGCGGAGGATACGGGATCAGTTACGACTTCTTCAACCGCGTCGGCAGCGCCATCGAGGGCATCAACGCGCCCAAGGCGCTCTTCGGGGTGTTCACCCAGACGATGCCGGCGGGCGGCCCGGTTCCCTCTACGTTCCTGACGACTCTGAACAGCTTTACGTCGGGCATTGCGAATCCGGCCAACTTCAATCCGCTGGTTTCGAACGTCGACTATGTCCCCGGCGACACCAAGTGGCCGTACATTCAGAATTGGTTCCTGTCGGTGCAGCGGGAGATCCTCAAGGACACCGTGATCGAGGTTTCCTACAACGGGAATCACAGCCTGCGGCTGCCCATCATCGCGGACTACAACGAGGCGGCGCCGAATCAACCCGGCGGGACTTTGACGTATCAGCAGCGCGCGCCCATCCCAACCTACGGTCCCATCACGTGGGTCGACCCGGCCGGCGACAACCACTACAACGGGCTTTCGGCGCGGCTGGAGCATCGCTTCTCGGGCGGCTTGTACTTCCTGAACTCGTTCACCTGGGGCCTGGCGCTGGGCGATAGCGAGCAGGCGCTGGAGTACTACGCCGGTTACGTCGAGGCCAATCCGCAGAACATCCACAACCTCGGCGCCGAACGCGGCCCCTCGAGCTTCGATGCGAAATTCAGTAACGTCACCAGCGTGGTGTATCGGCTTCCGTTCGGCAAGGGACGCAAGTTCGGATCGAACCTGAACCCGGCGATCGACGGCGTGCTGGGCGGGTGGGAACTGAACGCCATCGACACCACCCACAGCGGCACGCCGCTGAACGTGTATTACACCCCATCCGCCGCCGGCGCGGTTAGCGGACTCTCGAACGATTATCGCGGCCAGCCGTTTCTGCGCCCCAACGTCTCCGGCAGCGCCACCAGCCAGAGCAAGTCGCAGACGATCAACACCTACTTCGCCGGCTACACGTTCGGCGTTCCGGCGGTGAACGTTCCGTTCGGCAACCTGGGGCGCAACGCGTTCCGCGCACCCGGCCTGGAGCAGTGGGACCTGTCGGCGGACAAGACCTTCCGCATCGGCGAGGTGGCCCGGCTCCAGTTCCGCTCGGAGTTCTTCAACCTGCCGAACCACACCAACTTCGGAATTCCGACCACGAACTACAGCTCGTCGTCGTTCGGCACCATCCGCAGCACCTATCCGGCGCGGCAGATCCAGTTCGCGCTGAAGGCGAGTTTCTGAGGGCCGGGCGCGGGCCGCTTTCCGGCTGGCGCCCGATCGCGCGTCACGCCGTCAGCTCGCGATACAACCAGGCTCGTGCCGTGGCCCACTCGCGCTTCACGGTGGCGGGAGAGAGATGCAACACCTCGGAGGTATCCTCGATCGACAGCCCGGCGAAGAACCGCAGCTCGATGATCTTCTCCTGGCGCGGATCGAGTTTGCCCAAACTCGAGAGCGCTTCGTCCAGCGCCTGGACGTCCACGCCGCGCGATTGGGGAGCGGCGATCCCGGGGTCGAGCGTCACTCTGCGGGCCCCTTCGCCGCGCTTGGCCGCGCCGCGGCTGCGCGCGTGATCCACCAGCACGCGCCGCATCATCTGCGCGGCGATGCCGAAAAAGTGGGCGCGATTCTGCCATTGGGCATCCTGGCCCATCATGCGCAGGAAGGCTTCGTGCACCAGGGCGGTGCTTTGGAGGGTGTGTCCCGGCGGCTCGTTGCGCAGGTGGCGCCGCGCCAGGCGGCGCAGCTCGTCGTAGACCAGCGGGAGCACCTGGTCGAGCGCGCCCTGGTCCCCGTTCCTCCAGCGGATGAGGAGTTCGGTTACGTCGTGCCGCTGCTCGGAGCCCATGCCTGTTGTTCGCACGATCCGGCGGGGCTTGTCAAGGCGGGGGATCGATTCGGGCGGACGCTCCGGGGATGGCACCGTTGTTCCCGGCGGCGTCTGCCGCTACACTGGTTGCCGGTATGCAGGTTGGCGAGCCACTGCCGGCGCTCGAAGGCGTGTTTCTCAGCGGACGCAGGGCGGCGCTGCCCCAAGCCGCCTCCGGCCGCGTAGCGCTCCTGCTGCTGGGGTTCACCTACGAATCGCGCTTTGCGGTGCAAGCCTGGGCGGGGAGGTTCCGGCGGGATTTCGGCGGCGACTCGCGGGTGACCTTCTACGAGATACCGATGATCGGCGGCCTGGCGAGGCTGGGGAAGTGGTTCATCGGCGCGGGAATGCGGCGCGGCACTCCGCCAGAGGACCACGAGAACGTCATCACGGTATATGGCGGCACGGAAGCGTGGAAGCGGCGCGTGGGGTTCGGCGATCCCGGCGCCGCGTACCTGATCCTGATTGGCCGGGATGGCAGGGTGGTTCTGTTGGCCTCGGGTGGTTTCGCCGAGGAGCCGTACCAGGCGCTGCGCTCGGAGGTATCCAGACTTCTCGAAGGCCAATGAGCCCGCCGGTCCGACTCATGAGACACCGCCGCCGGCGTCGCGCTGGGGAGCGGCCGGCAGCCCATCCGGCGGCTGGCCGTCACGACGGCGTCCCAGGAATTCGGCATGTCGATGCCCCCGGCCGCGCCGCTGCTGGAGGATTCCCCGGCGGCGCCGGGCGAGGAAGATACCGCGATTGCCGCGGCGCGGGTGGTGCGGATGGTGAAGGTGGATCGAGGCTCAGGCGGGGCGCTCCAGGGCGCACAAGACGGAGGCGAGGGTGAAGAGGACTTCGGTTTCCTCGATGGGCTCGCTGCAGTAATTGGCGGCGCCGCGATCCATGGCATCCAGCCACTGTCCGGTGGCGGCCGGGCCGGTGACGACGATGACGGGAGCCGCATCGTGGCCGGCGGCCATTCGCCGGATTCCGTCGGGAGTCAGTTGGCCGGCGCTGCAGAAGATGGCGTCGGCGGGCTCGGTGGAGGGGACCACGGTGTGCTCATGGGCTTCCAGCACGCGAGTCAGGTTGGCGAGGGTCTCGCCGGGGAGATCGATCAATAGGACCTTTGCCACGTGTGGACATATCGGCGGATCTGCCGGGAGTATGAGAGACAACCGGTGAAAAAACGGCCGCCCTCAGGTGATTTCGTGCGCTCGGTGGTTGGGCGGGATGGGGATGCGGCTGTGGGCGGGAGTCTATGCGGAAGGGCCGGCAGGAGCCGCGGGCGCCATCCTGGAACCACGGAAAGCGGCTCCTGCCGGGGTCTGATTGGGAGGAATTACTGGGCGGCTGGTTTTTCCGCAGCCTCTTTTTTGTGGCCGCCTTTGTGGGCGGCATAAGTGGTGGGCTTTTGAGCTTGCTGCTCTGCGAGCTTGGCTTGGGCGGCGCTGCTTAACTGAACCGAATCCGCGCCGGAGCCGGATTGGGGCTCCGGCTGAGCCGGTTTATGGGCCGACCTTCCCGTGTACTGGGAAACCGGTTGGGCTTGCATCGCGTTCGATATACCACTGACCATTATTAAACTCCTCGATTGTACATATCGTCCGACTGGAGAGTTACTTGAGGCTCTCCGGGGCAGCGGGGAGCGGGGCGGAGCGGAAGCCCGGGGCGGCGGGGGGCGGGGCGGAGTGGACGCTCGGGGCGGCGGTGACGGGGCGGAGTGGAAGCCCGGGGCGACGCGGGGCGGGGCGGAGTGGACGCTCGGGGCGGCGGGGGGCGGTCAACCAGGGCGCTGTCCGGAGATGGGGCGGGGAGGCGCGCGGCATCCCGTAGATTCCCTTCACGAAAGCGGGTTCCTTCCCGATAAGGATGTCGAGGGGAGGTGCGCAATTGGGAAGCACTCGGTTTCTATCTCTGTGTCTGGCCGTCCTGGGGTTGACGGCCACGGCGAGTTTCTCTCAACCGGCGCCGCCGGACGGTTCGAAACAGGAAGGCGCGGCGGGTGACCCATTCTCGATGGATCTGGACGCGCTGTTCAACGCCAAGGTGACCACGGCGTCGAAGTTCGCCGAGAAGCTCTCCGACGCGCCGAGCGTGATGTCGGTGGTGTCCAAGGACGAGTTGCACCGGTTTGCCGGGATGACCCTGCTGGAGATTCTGGAACGGGTGGGGGGCCTCACCGGCAGCAGCGCCTTCTTCGCCGATCGCAGCATCGTCGCCGTGCGGGGAGACCAGACGCGGACGGACGCGGGGCACATTCTCATCCTGATCGATGGGCGTCCGGTGCGGGAGGTCATCGAGGGCGGAGTCAGCAGCGACATCCTGGAGTCCTTTCCGGTCAACCTGCTCGAGAGAATCGAGGTGATCAAAGGGCCCGGTTCGGTGCTCTACGGTTCGGACGCGTATTCCGGGGTGATCAATCTGATCGTCAGGAAGGCCGAGGGGCGGAGCTTTCATGTGAGCGCCGCCGGCGGCGGCGCGGGCGAGGCGGCGGGGTCGGAAGAGACGCTCCTGGAGCGAGGCGATCTGCAGGTCGTCGAGGGGGGCCAGTATCACCAGATGCCGCAGTGGAATACCGTCTTCCAAAGCTTCCATACCCCTTCCAACCTGGCGTACTCGCAGACCGCCACGCTGCGGGACGCGGGCGAAGGGGCGTATCTGGGCGTTAACTATAAAGGCCTGAGTTTCATGTCCTCCTGCACCGGCCTGGAGCAGTCCTCGTTCGTCAGGGGAATCGTGGGAGACTTCCGTTCGAAGCGCGGATTTGGCGATCTCGGGTACTCGCTGAAAGCCACCTCCAAATGGGAGATGAGCTTTAATCTCACTTACACGCGAACCGTGCTGGACGCGCCGGACTATCCCGACGCTCACCGCGACGCCTATGAAGCGGATTTCGAATGGACCAATTTCGTGACGTTCTCGCCGAGGGACCGGTTGACGTTCGGAACCGTGGTCAACCACATCCGCGGCACGGAGATGTACACGGGGGTGCAACCGGCCCTCATGGTGGAAGACGGGCAGAGGTGGGGGAGCGGGATCTACATCCAACACGAGCACAAGCTGACCGACGATCTGAAGCTGATTGGCGGCTTGCAGGCGAACAAGATCGGCAGCCTGGCTCCGAACGTGGTCCCGCGAGGCGGCGTGCTGTGGAATCCGGCCGCACATTTCAGCCTGAAGGCGCTCTACGGCGGCGCGTTCCGCGCTCCCAGCCTGGACGAATCTGGGCTGACCCACCCGGGGCTGAGGGGAAACCCCAACCTGGTTCCCGAGAAAGTGGGGACCCTGGACTTGCAGGTGAGTTATCGGAACAACCGGGTGGAAGCGAGCGCCGACTACTTTCACAGCCGGGAGACCGAACTGATTTTCGAGGATGGCAGCGTGCGACCGGCGCTCTATTACAATCTCAGCGCTCCCGCCACGTTCCAGGGAATCGATTCGGAAGGCAAATACTACGTGGGGCGGCACTGGTTCCTCATGGAGTCCGTGCTGTACCAGGCGAACCACGATGAAGCCATCGCCAACCTGAGCGCGATTCCGAGCCTGGGGGCGAAGGCGGGCGTCAGCTACAAGGCGGAGAACGGAGCCGATGTCAGCGTGTTCGACGCCTATCAGGGTCACCTGGGCGGGTATGCGGCGGCGGTGAACCCCCGGCCCGAGGCGTTTCACTCGGTGAGCGCGCATGTGCGTTTCGACCTGACGAAACGCTGGCTGAAGAGCGGCGCCCCGGGGGTGGCCTTGTTCGTGCACGGCGACGACCTGGCGAACCATCAGGTATGGCTTCCGGCGTTGGGAACCAACTCGGCGAACACCATCCCGGTAGTCCGGGGCAGGACGGTGTATTTCGGCGTCGAGGTCTGGCGGAAGGAATAGAGCCGCGTGAGACTATGCTCGCCCGCATCGTGGCAATGGTTACGATCGGCATCGCGGCTCTGGCCTGCGCGGCGGAACCGGTGGCGGAGGAGTATCAGGTGAAAGGGGCGTTCCTGCTGAACTTCACGAAGTTCGTGGATTGGCCGCCCGAAGCGTTCAAGGGGCCGGGCGATCCCATCGCGATCTGCGTCCTGGGGCAGAACCCGTTTGGCCCGGGTCTGGAACGGGCGGCGCGGGATGCCGTGGCCGCCAACCGGAGGGTGAGCGTGCGGCAGGTTTCCGATGGGCAACAGGCCAGAGAGTGCCAGATCCTGTTTGTGAGCGCGTCCGAGCGCAAGCGTTGGCGGGGATTACCCGAAGGGCTGCGGGGCAGGAGCGTGCTGACGGTGGGGGAGTGGGAAGGATTTCTCTCCAGCGGCGGCGTGATCGATTTCAAATTGGAGGGAGAGAAGGTTCGCATGGAGATCAGTACGGAAGCCGCCGGCCGCGCGGGGCTTCACATCAGCGCCAAGCTGCTCAGCCTGGCGCAGTCCGGAAAGCGGTGAGTGGCGCCGAAGCCATGAGGGTGGCCGACAAATACCGGAACCTGCCCGTGCGGCTCAAGCTGCGGCTGGTGATCATGGGCACGGTGACCGTGGCCCTGCTGTGCGCCTGCGCTGCGGTTCTGGCCTACGACCGCATGGCGGCGCGCAACTCGATGCGCAACGACCTGGACGTCCTGGCGGAGATGCTGGGCGCCAACAGCACGGCGGCCCTGAGCTTCGACGACGCGCCAGTGGCGGGGGAGATTCTCTCCACGTTGCGCGCCAAGCCGCACATCGTCTCCGCCATCGTGTTCGCGGCCGGGGGCCGTCCCCTGGCCGGCTACCACCGCCCGCCGGCTACCGCGGCGGCGCTGCCCGCGCTGCGGGGGGACGGTGCGCGGTTCGAGGCGGGGCGGCTGATTCTGTTCAAGACCGTCAGGATGGGGGGAGCCAGCCTCGGCACGATCTACCTGGAATCGGACCTGGAGGAACTGAACGCGCGGATCGGGCGGTTCGCCGGGATGGTTTCGGCGATACTGCTGAGCGCGTGGCTTCTGGCGTTCGCGCTGGCCTCCGGGCTCCAAGGCATCATCCTCGATCCCATCGCGCACCTGGGAGACGCCGCCAGGATCGTCTCCCGGGAGAAGAAGTATTCGACGCGGGCGGTGAAGGTCGCCGACGACGATCTGGGGCAACTGACCGACGCCTTCAACGGAATGCTGGCGGAGATCGAGCGCCGGGACGGGGACCTGCTGCGCCACCGGAACCGTCTGGAGCGGGAGGTGGGGGCGCGCACCGCCGAGCTGGTCAAATCGAACGCGGAGCTGCGGGTGGCAAAAGAGAAGGCCGAAGCGGCCAGCCGCGCCAAGAGCGATTTTCTGGCCAACATGAGCCACGAGATCCGGACGCCCATGAACGGCGTCATGGGAATGACCGAGCTGGCACTCGAGACGGATCTCAGCCGGACGCAGCGGGACTATCTCGAGACCGTCAAGGCGTCGGCCGATCTGATGCTCACGGTGATCAACGACATTCTGGACTTTTCGAAGATCGAAGCCGGCCGGCTGGAGCTGGACCCCATCCGGTTCAACCTTCGCGACGTGGTGGAAGAGACCATCAAGGCGTTGGCGGTGAAGGCGCACGAGAAGGGTCTGGAGCTGGCGGGCGGCGTGCAGCCGGAAGTCCCCGAGTTTCTGGTCGGCGATGTCACCCGGCTGCGGCAGGTTCTGGTGAATCTCATAGGCAATGCGATCAAGTTCACGGCCAGCGGGGAAGTGGCGCTGGAAGTGACTCAGGCAGAGAGAAGCGGCGGAATCCTGACCCTGGAATTCGTGGTGCGCGACACGGGGATTGGCATTCCGGCGGAGAAGAGGGAGCTGATTTTCGAGGCCTTCGCCCAGGCCGACGGGTCCACGGCCCGCAGGTTTGGCGGCACGGGCCTGGGCCTGGCCATCTCGGAGCGTCTGGTGACGGCGATGGGCGGGAGAGTCTGGGTGGAGAGCGAACCCGGGCAGGGAAGCCGGTTCCACTTCACGGTGGCGGTGGGCTGCCCGCCGGAACCCGTCGGGGAAAGCGGGCCCGGGGACGACAACCTCGAAGGGGTCCCGGCGCTGGTGGTTGACGACAACCCGACCAACCGGCGGATTCTCGAGGAGCAGTTGCGGAGTTGGGGGATGCGGCCGGAAGGGGCGGAAGGCGCCCGGCGCGCCCTGGCCCTGATACGGGCGCGAGCGGAAGACGGCGATCCGTTCCGGGTGGTGCTGACGGACCTGCACATGCCGGAAATGGATGGCTTCGGGCTGGCCAGGGAGATGCAGAAGATTCCGGCGGCCCAGCGGCAGGCGGTGGTTCTGATGGTGACCTCCGGAGAACGCCGTGGCGACCTGGCGCGCTCGCGCGAGATGGGGATCGCGGCCTGCCTAACCAAACCGGTTCGCCGCTCCGAGTTGCGGGCCGCCGTGTTGGGGGCCATATCGAACGGCAGGCGCCTGGCGAGCTGCGAAGGAGACCGGAGTTCGGCGGCCTCGCCAGTGTCCGGCCCGGACATCCGCCCGGGCGGCCGCGGTCTCCACATCCTGCTGGCCGAAGATAACGCGGTCAACGAGAGGGTGGCGTCCGGCATCCTCAAGAAATGCGGCCACACGGTGGAAGTGGCGCGGGACGGACGGCAGGCGGTGAGCATGCAGGCGGCGGGATCGTTCGACCTGATCCTGATGGACGTCCAGATGCCGGAAATGGACGGTTTCGAAGCGACCGCCGCGATTCGGGAGATGGAGAAACCGACGGGGGCTCACATCCCGGTGATCGCCATGACGGCGCACGCCATGAGCGGATACCAGGAGCGGTGTCTCGAGGCGGGGATGGACGGCTACGTGACCAAGCCAATCCGGCGCGAAGTGTTGATGCGGACTCTGGCGAAGTTCGAAGGCAAGCCCATGCCGGGCGCGGCTCCCGGCGCGGTGGCCGAGCGCTGAGGGTGCGCCACCCGGCCACGGGCGGCCATGGGCGGGGACGAGTCCATCCGGCGTCCGATTTCCCATCCACCATGGCGATCCTGGCAAGCTGCGGAACCGCCAGGCCGGCGGCCGTGAGCGCCACCGTACAGGTGCTCGATTAGGGACCCGACGGGTCTTGCGACGTCGCGCGAGGGGAGCCGTTCCACGGAGCCGTCAGGCCCGTGGGATAGTCCCAATTGTAGAGCGAGAGATTGGGCGCGCCGCTGCCCACGAAAAGGAAGCTGGGGTTAAGAGAAGCCGGATTCGGGAGTTGCTGCCCGTGTAGGGTCGTGCTTGCCAACGGAAGCCCTGTCGCCAGAAGAGACTTCGACATGGAATAACGGTTTCACTATGGCGGGTATGTGAGGTCCGGACTCGGGTGGAAGCGCGCAAGGGTCCGAGCGCGGCGCAAATTGCCTTCGAGAAGAGGCCAGCCCGTCGGCAAGCGGGCGTTCGCCGGTACGGCTCAGCGGGAAGGTCGAGGGGTGTGCGTGGTATTCTGTTTGCAGTACCAGCGCGGCTTGGTTGAGACCGCCAGCCGCCGCTTCCTCCGAACCCGGAGAGATGGCCGAGTGGTTGAAGGCGCACGCTTGGAAAGCGTGTATAGGGGAAACTCTATCGAGGGTTCGAATCCCTCTCTCTCCGCCATTCTTTTTTCAATAACTTACAAGAAAGTCAGATCATTCCGTGGGGAATGCTGGGCATTGGTGTAGGATCTAAGCAATGTCCCTGAGCCTCTACCGCGGGCATTCCCGAGTCCGAGGCAAGTGCGCGGGCGGCCACCAGCCCGATGCGCAAACCTACGAAAGCGACGAACGGAGAAGGGCCTGGAAGAGATGCTCCTCCTGGAAGGGCACGTTGCAGCAGTACGTGGGTTGGCTTCACCGGCTGTACGACAGCAAGCGCGTCGTCGAAGTCTACGACTACGTCGACGGGAACGTGCGAATGCTGGCGCGCATGTACGAGCGACGATTGAAGGGCTATAGCGATATGGGCCGCGGCCGCCAGTACCTCCGCATCATCCACGGCCCCGAATATGCGGCGGCGGAGAACCTGAGCAGGCTGCGGTCCCGAAGCCTGAACGCGAAACGATCCCTCGCGCTCTGCGAGTTCGCCCTCGGCGTCAAGGGTTTGGAGCGCTTCGACCGCCAGGAGCCGCTCCGCCACGTCCACGAGTGCGTCTTCGGTGCGCTCGCTCTCGAGAGCGAGCCGGTGGATCCACGACCGTGAAGACTTCCAGGCTGACTCTGCTGCCGCTGATCGCCGCCACCTACTTCATCGTCGCGGGCGGGCCGTTTGGATTGGAGGACATCGTCTCCAAGGCCGGCTACACGGGCGCCATTCTCATTCTGCTGATCACGCCGGCGCTGTGGGCCTTCCCCACCGCGCTGATGGTGAGCGAGCTGGCGAGCGCATTGCCGGAGGATGGGGGTTACTACGTCTGGGTCACTCGCGCGATGGGGCGGTTCTGGGGCTTCCAGGAGGCTTGGCTGTCGCTTGTTGGCAGCGTTTTCGACATGGCGATCTATCCCACGCTGTTCGTCAGCTACCTGGGACACTTCGCTCCAGCGGTCACCACGAATGGCCGCGGGATCTGGATCGGAGTGGCGTTGATTGCCGCCGCGGCGCTATGGAATCTGGCTGGAGCGAAGAACGTAGGCGGGAGTTTCCTGGCGAGCGGCGCGCTTCTGCTGGCGCCTTTCTTCGCGCTGACCGTCTATGCGGTCTTTCACGGGAGCGCGTCCGCGGCGGCGCCCGTTCCGTTGCGCAACGTCGACATCCTGGGCGGCATTCTGGTCGCGATGTGGAACTACATGGGATGGGACAATGCCTCCACCGTGGCGGGCGAAGTCGACCGCCCGCAGCGGACGTACCCGCTGGCCATGGCCGGGGCGGTGGCGCTGGTGGCGGTGAGCTACGTACTGCCCATCGCGGCAGTGGCGATGACGGGCTTTGACGCCAACCGCTGGTCCACTGGCGGATGGGCCGACGTAGCGCGCGGTGTCATGGGCCAGCGGGGCGCCGGCGGCGTGGTGGCGCTGGGGATCACTCTGGGAGGCATGCTCGGCGCCATGGGCACGCTCAACGCCCTCACCATGGCGCTGTCGCGCGTCCCGGCGGTGCTGGCGTGGGATGGGTTTCTTCCCCGGATTCTGGCGCGGCGGAATCCCAAGACCGGCGCGCCGTGGGTGGCCATTCTGTGTTGTGCGACCGCCTGGGCGCTGTGTCTGGGATTCAGCTTCACCAAGTTGATCGTGCTCGACATGCTGCTCACCGGGCTGAGTATCCTGCTGGAATTCGCCGCGCTGGTGGCCCTGCGGTTGCGCGATCCGGAACTGGCCAGGCCGTTCCGCGTGCCCGGAGGCACGGTAGGAGCGGTCCTTCTCGGGATTCCACCCGCCGTACTGCTCGTGCTCACAGTGGTTCGCAATCATGCCGAAGCGCTGGGACCCATTACCGCGCTCGAGTTCGGCGCGATTCTGATAGCGCTCGGCGTAGCGACGTATTATGTGCGGGAGCGCTTGCGGAAACCGGGGCTGTCCGCGTAGCGCGGGTGAAGAACGTTGCCCGCCTGCCGCCAGAGGATCTAGCGGATCTGGAGGATTCAGAGGAACGCAGGTTGAATAACTTGCGTGTTTTCAACGCGTGTTCAGGGTCGAATCCATCTCTGTCCGCCAGACCAGCCAGCCGGGACGTCAAGGCTGGTTGCCAACCGGAGCGCCCCGATTCCCGGCGTGGCTGGTCGGCTCCGGTCTGCGGGGCGATTTCTTCCAATTCCGCTTGCCTCCGCACCGCCGGCGATGTTTCTCGCTGGTTTTTCAATGAGCTGCGGGCACTATTCGGAAGAGCTCCGGGCTTTCGGCGCATTCCCGCCCGGGCCGGTTTCCCAAGGACGGCGGCGCACTCTGCGTATCCGAAAAGTTCCAAAAAATATTCGCGCTGTGATATATTCAGGACAATTCCACCCGAGAGTGGCTGTTTTCGATAGGGCCTCTCACGGGGAACGGGGATAAGTCGTAATGTGTGGGATGGGGAACGGGGATCGGTCGTAATGTGTGGGATTGCCGGGTTTACGCACCTCAATCGAGGTGCCAGCCGCGGCATGGCGCGCCGCCTTACGGAAGTGCTCTGTCATCGGGGACCCGATCAGCAGGGTATCTTCGAGGGCAGCGAGGCGACGCTATGCGCGGTGCGGCTGAAGATCATCGATCTGGCCGGTGGCGACCAGCCCATTCTCAGCGATGACGGGGACACCGTCATTGTGTTCAACGGGGAAATCTACAACCACCGGGAGATCCGAACGGAGCTGGAAGGGATGGGGCACCGGTTCCGGTCGAACTGCGACACGGAAACGGTGTTACGGGCCTTTCTGGCGTGGGACACGGCGTGTTTCGCGAGGCTGCGGGGGATGTTCGCGATGGCGTTGTGGACGGAATCGCGGGGGCGGCTGGTGCTGGCGCGCGACCGGATGGGGATCAAGCCGCTGTACTATTGCCGGCGGGGCGGGGAACTGTATTTCGGGAGCGAGCTGAAGGCGATTCTGGAGCACCCGGAAGTGCCACGGAGGCTGGATCTGGGGGCGCTGGACGCATATTTGTCGGTGAATTACGTTCCGGGGCCGCACACGCTGATGGAAGGCATCCGCAAGCTGCCGCCGGGCTATTTTCTGGATTGGCGAAGGGGCCGGACGTGGATGGAGCGCTGGTGGCAGGTGCCAGCGCAGGGGGCCAGGCGGAGGCCGCTGGAAGACGCCAAGATCGAACTGGACCAGTTGCTTCGCGACTCGGTGCGGGAGCACCTGGTGGCGGATGTTCCGCTGGGTGTATGGGCGTCCGGGGGCCTGGATTCAACGACGATTCTGCACTATGCGGCGGCGGAGAGCGGGAAGCGGTTGAAGACGTTTTCGGTCTCGTTTGCGGGGCGCAGTTGCGACGAGAGCCAGTACTTCCGGGAAGTCTCACGGGTATACGGAACGGACCATCACGAATTCGACTTAAACCCGGACGTGGAATTGCAGAGCGCGGTTGAGGACTTCGCCTTCTACTCCGACGAGCCGAGCGCGGACGCAGGCGCCCTGCCGGTGTGGTACCTGTCGCGGATGAGCCGGCGGCACGTGACGGTGGCGCTGTCCGGGGAAGGGGCGGACGAACTGTTTGGCGGCTACCTGACGTACCAGGCGGACCGGCTGGCGCGTCCGTTCCGGGGAATTCCGGGCGGGTTGCAGCGCGTGATGCGCGGGTTGCTGGAGCGGTACGTTCCGGTGTCGGACGAGAAGATCAGCCTGGAGTACAAGCTGAAGCGGTGGATGGAAGGGGTGAGCCTGGATGCGGACGACGCGCACTTCTTCTGGAACGGCACGTTTTCGGCGGAGCAGAGGCGGCAGATCCGGCCGGGATCGAACGGGAACGGGTTGCGGGCGCTGGTGGAGCGGTTGGGGCTGGAGACGGACAGCCGGCTGGAGCGGTATCTGCGGATCGACCAGAGCTACTACCTGCCGGACGACATTCTATACAAGACGGACCGGATGAGCATGGCGCACTCGCTGGAGGTGCGGCCTCCGTTCCTGGACCACCGGATCGTGGAGTTCGCGGCGTCGCTGGGGGCGAGCCAAAAGATCCGGGGTTTCCAGCAGAAGCGGATTCTGAGAGAGCTGATGCGCGGGAAGCTGCCGGCGGCGGTGCTGGACCGGAAGAAGGCGGGTTTCGACATACCGGCGCACGACTGGTTTCGGGGAACGCTGCGGAGCCTGTTGCTGGACACGCTTTCGGAAGACGCCATCGAAGCGACGGGGATTTTCGACGCACGGGCGATTCACTCGCTGATACGCGATCATATGGAGAGGCGCATCAATGTCGGATACCACCTATGGGGCCTGCTGACGCTTTTCCTGTGGATCAAGAGATGGAGAGTGGAGATCCAGCCGCCGGAGGAAAGCAACCGTTCTGGCGGGAGCCCGGTCTTCGCTATCAGGTAATCGTCGCGCTGGTGGCGGCCGCGATCTTCGTGGGCTGCATGATAAGTCCGCCGTCGTTGATGGACGACGTGGACTCGGTACAGGCGCAGATTGCGCGGAACATGCTGCAATCGGGCGACTGGGTGACGGCGCGGCTGGACGGGATCGCCTACCTGGAGAAATCCCCGCTTAAATACTGGATGATCGCGGCCGCGTACATGGTATTCGGGGTACACGACTGGGCGGCGCGGATACCGATTGCGCTTTCGGCGGTGCTGTTGTGCTGGGTGACGGCGCGATTCGGGGCGTGGGCATTCGGACGGCGGGCGGGGATGTACGCGGGGCTGGCGCTGGGGACGTCGGTGGGGCTGTTCCTGTTCACCAGGATACTGATTCCGGACGTGGTCCTGACGCTCGCGATCACGGTGGCGTTGTGGGGCCTGCTGCGGGCGGTGGACGAAGGCGAGAGACGCCCCGGGTTGTGGGCGATGGCGATGTGGGGCGCCATGGGGACGGGACTGCTGCTGAAGGGGTTGATCGCGGCGGTGTTTCCGGTGGGAGCGGGGTTGCTGTACCTGGGGCTGACGGGGCGGCTGTGGGCGCGGGAGACCTGGGTGCGGTTGCGGCCGGGGCGGGGAATGGCGCTCTTGCTGCTGATTGCGGCGCCGTGGCACGTGCTGGCGACGCTGCGGAATCCGCCGTACCTGGATTTCACGATGCACAGCGAGCGGGGCAGTTATCGGGGATTCTTCTGGTTTTACTTTTTCAACGAGCACATCCTGCGGTTTCTGAACCGGCGATATCCGCGGGACTACAACACGGTGCCGCGAGCGCTGTTCTGGCTGTTCCACCTGCTGTGGCTGTTTCCGTGGAGCGTGTATTTGCCGGCGGTATTCAAGCTGGAGTACCGCAAAGCGGACCGGGCATCGCGGACGCGGCTGATGGCGGCGTGCTGGACGGGCTTCATCCTGGTGTTCTTCACGTTTTCGACGACGCAGGAGTATTACTCGATGCCATGCTACCCGGCAGTGGCGCTGCTGCTGGGGTCGGCGATAGCGGGTGGGGACGGAATTCTGCGATGGGGGACGAAGGCGCTGGCGGTGGTGGCCACGGCGGCGGCGGCGGCCATCGGGGCGATCCTGTGGATGACGCGCGGGATGGCGGCGCCGGGGGACATCGCGGCGGCACTGACGCAGCAGGCGCCGGATGCGTACACGTTGTCGCTGGGGCACATGGGGGATCTTACGCTGAGGGCGTTCGCGTATTTGCGGGCGCCGCTGGGGCTGGCGGGAATCGCGTTCGTGGTGGGGGCGGCGGGCGCATGGCCGAGACGGGATAGCCGCCGGAGGGTGCCGGTGGCGGCGCTGGTGGCGATGATGGTGCTGTTCTTCCACGCGGCCAGGATGGCGCTAGTGGTATTCGAGCCCTACCTGGGGTCGCGCGCGCTGGCGGAGGCGCTGCTGAAATCCCCGCCGGGCGAGCTGATTGTGGACGACCAATACTACACGTTCTCGTCGGTGTTCTTCTACGCCAATCGGAGGGCGTACCTGCTGAACGGGCGGGTTAACAACCTGGTATACGGGTCATATGCGCCGGATGCGCCGAGAGGGGTATTTCTGGACGATGGAGAGTTCGGGAAGCGGTGGGCGGAGGCGAGGCGATACTATCTTGTCGCGGAAGGCCCGCAACTGGTGAGGCTACAGGGGTTAGTGGGCGCGGGGGCGCTGCACACGGTGGCGTCGAGTGGAGGGAAATTCCTGTTCACAAATTTTTAGGAACTATATTTCGTTTGTTTTCAGCTACATAAGTGTGCGGCTCCGGCGTGGTGGAACAGGCCGGGTGCTACTCTCAAATCGGGAAGAAGGTTGAACGGCTTCGCGGGGGGCGCGAAGCCGTTTTCGTTTTGGGGTGACACCATGGGCAGAACCACAACGACTAAGGCCGGCGGCAGTAACAGATCGGCCACGGGGATATCGGACCCCATCGCAGCCTGTAAGAAGTGCAAGCGGTGGCTGGAAATGAAACAACGGATGCGGGTGGCGGAGTTTATCGAGAAGACGGTAGCGAAGGTCGAAAAAAAGTTGGAGAAAGGGGAGATCAGCCCGACGGTGGCGGAGTACCTGAAACTGCTGCAGTTGGAGCAGGAATGGGAGCAGCAGGAATCGGGAACGGATGGGCCGAAGGAGATCAAGGTCACATGGGTCGGACCCGTTGCGACGTCGAACTCCGAGAGATAGCGTACGATCCCCTGCCGTCGCAAAAGCGGTTTCACGAAGCCGGGGCGCGGTTCAAGGGATTCTCGGGGCCGATCGGGAGCGGGAAGAGCCAGGCTCTGTGCCAGGAGGCCATCCGGTTATGTTATCTGAATCCGGGAAGGATGGGCTTGCTGGGGGCGCCGACCTATCCGATGTTGCGGGATGCGACGCAGGCGACGCTGCTGGAGATACTGGAGAGCAACCGGATCCCATACGACCACAACAAGGCGGAAAACACGCTGACGCTGATAGACACGTGGTCGCGGATCATCTTCCGGCCGGTAGACGACTTCGAGCGGCTGCGCGGCACGAATCTGGCGTGGTTCGGATTGGACGAGCTGACGTACACACAGGAACAGGCGTGGTTGCGGCTGGAAGGGCGCCTGAGGGACCCGAAGGCGGAGCGGCTGTGCGGATTCGCGGTGTGGACGCCGAAAGGGTTCGACTGGGTCTACAGGAAGTTCGTCATCAACCAGAACGAGAACTACCGGACGATCCAGGCGGCGCCGAAAGAGAACCGGTATCTGTTGGAGAAGATACCGGACTTCTACACGCGGCTGGAGGAGAGTTACGACACGAAGTTCTACGCGCAGGAGGTTCTCGGGGAGTACCTGCACCTATCGGGCGGGACGGTATACACGGCGTTCGATGCGGCGGATCACGTGAGGGACCTGGCGGCCGATTTGAATCTTCCGCTGCGATGGACGCTGGACTTCAACGTAGACCCGATGAGTTCGTTGATCGTGCAGACGGACGGGGGGAAGGTGAAGGTGCTGGACGAGATCGTGATCCGGAACGGAACGACGCAGGAGGCGTGCGCGGAGTTTCTGAAGCGGTATCCGAGACACGACGCGGGGTTGATGGTGTACGGGGACGCCTCGGGATATCAGCAGCAGACGACGGGATACTCGGATTACCAGATGGTGCGGGACTATCTTCAAACGAATTCGACGATAAAGACACACTACCGGGTGCCGAAGTCGAACCCGAGCGTGAAAGAGCGGATCAACCTGATGAACGCGAAGCTGCGGTCGGCGTCGGGCGAAATCTCGGTGCTGGTGGACAGGAAGTGCAAGGAACTGATCAAGGACTTTGAACAGGTGGCGTTCAAGGCGGACACGTACCAGATCGATAAAGACAGGGACCGGCAGCGGACGCACATGTCGGACGCGCTGGGTTACCTGATCTGGCAGGAGTGCAGACCGCTTCCCACGGTAGGGGAGCGACGGGGGCGATTGTTCTGATGATACAGACGATAAATCGGGAACATCCGGAGTACATGGCGCGGAAGGCGACGTGGAGACGGTACCGGGACCTATACGTGGGGGGAGACCAATTGCGGGAGCGCGGGCCGGAGTACCTGGTGCGGCGGCAGAAGGAGCCGGGCGAAGTCTACCAGGAGCGCCTGATGCGGCTGTTCTACGAGAACTACATCGGAAGCATCATCGACTGGTACGCGGCGACGCTGATGCATCGCGAGCCGGTGGTGCAGATGGAGCAGGCGGGCGGCCCGGCGGGCGGGTTCTACAACACTTTCTTTGCGGACTGCGATTTGAAAGGGACGCGGCTGAGCCAGTTCTTCCGGGAGCGGTTCACGCAGATGCTGGTTTGCGGGAGCAGCTACGTGGTGGTGGATTTCCCGCGGACGGCGGGGCGAGCGTCGACGCGGGCGGAGGAAGACGCATCGGGGCAATCGCGGGGATTCCTGGTGGACTACGGCGCGGAGGAGGTCATCAACTGGAACCGGGACGAAAGAGGCGGTCTGGAGTGGGTGGTAATCCGGAGTTCCTGCTTGCAGCAATCGAGGGTTACGGACGCGAAGTGGGAAAAGGAAACGCGGTGGGTGTACTACGACCGGGAGAATTTTCGGATCTATCGCAAGGCGGGCGAGCAAAGCCCGGTGGAACTGGTGGATGAAGGACGGCATTGCCTGGCGCCGTTCGGACGGGTTCCGGTATTCGAGATGAAGGTGAGCGAAGGGCTGTGGCTGATGAACAAGGCCGCGCTGCTGCAACTGGAACACTTCAACAAATCGAACGCACTGTCGTGGGCGCTGACGATGGGGCTGTTCGCGATGCCGGTGGTGTACTCGGACAACGAATTCAAACAGGTAGTGGGGGAAACGTACTACCTGCAGCTTGGCCAGAACGACCGGTTCGGGTGGGCGGAGCCGGACGGGAAGGTATACCAAATCGCGGTGAACAACCTGGACCAACTGAAAGACGAGATTTACCGGGTGTGCTACCTGATGACGCAGGCTGGGGACACGAGCGGGGCTGGGGCGCGGCAATCGGGGCTGAGCAAGCAACTGGACTTCGTGGCGACGGAAGAGGTGCTGCGGGCTTATGGCGCGGTGGTGAAGGAGACCATGACGCAGGTCCTGGGCGCGGTGGCGGCGGCGCGGCAGGACGAGGTATCGATCGAGGTGACGGGACTGGACGATTTCGACATCGACGAGTTCGGGACGGAACTGGACGACGCCAAGAACCTCCTGGCGCTGGGGATCGGAAGCGCAACGCTGACGAAACAGGTATTCAAGCGGCTGGCGCTGAAGTACCTGAGCGATGCGCGGCCGGAGGTGAAGAACCGGGTGGTAGAGGAGATCGAACAGACGGACTACGGGAAACCGGGCGGCAGTAAAGACCTGGCGCTGCGGTAGGCAGCAGACAGAAGAGGAGGTCGGCACGGGGCGGGCGAGCAAGTAGCCCGCCCCACCGATTTTGGGGAGGTTTATGGAAGGAATCGACATTCAAGCGATCGTGCGGCAGGCGATCCAGGAATACGCCAACAACGAACAGGCGAAGAGCGAGCCCGCGTACAAGGCGGAGTTGCAGGAAGAGCGCAAGCGCCGGGAGCAAATGGAGCGGCGGCTCAACGAGATGGCGGAAGAGAACAAGCGGAGCCGGATGAAAGCGGAAGAGGCAGAGCGGAGTTCGGCGGTCCGGGCCGAGTTGCAGCGCCTGGGAGTGGCAAAGATCGACCTGGCGTTCAAGGCGGTGCAGGACGGGATCGTCCGCGGCGAGGACGGGCGACTGGTGGCACGAGGCGAAGCGGGAGAGGTACCGGTACGGGAGTATCTCACGGCGTTCGTGAAAGAGAATCCGGAGTTTCTGCCAGCCCGGATTGCGGGAGGGACCGGGATGACGGGGAACCTCAAGGCGCCGCAGGCCGGAAACGAGTCGGTAAGTATCGATCGAATCCGTCCGGGCATGAGTGCGGAAGAGATGCAGCGGGTGCGAGAGGAAATCGTGCGCGTGGCGTCGCAGACCCTGCGGGGACTGTAGAAAACAGCCGGCCGGAAGGCCGTAACAAGGACAGGAAGAAGGAGAAAGAATGGGAGTAATCACTACAACTAATGTCGCGACTGCGATCGTCAAGCTGGTGGCGGCGGAAGCTTTGCCGGTGCTGGTGGGGAACCTGGTGATGGGGAACCTGGTGAATCGCGATTACGAGCCGGCGCTGGCGCAGTCCGGCGACACGATCAACGTGCCGATTCCGCCGCAGATGGTGGCGAACAACATCAACGACGCCGTTGGCGGCACGGTCACGTTACAGAACCCGAGTCTGGGAAACGCGCAGATCGTGCTCAACACGCACGCGGAAGCGACGTTCCAGCTTCCGGACGTGGCGAAAGTGCTGGCGGTGCCGGACCTGCTGAAGATCTACCTGCAGCCGGCGGTGGCGGCGATTGCGCAGAAGATCGAAACCGACCTGCTGAGTCTGTATGCGGGCTTCACGGCCAACACACCGGTGGGGACGGCGGGCACGGCGATCACGGAAGCCACGGTTGACGCGGCTGAAACGGCGCTGTTCCTGGCGAAGATACCGCCATCGGAGCCGAAGTACATCGTGGTGGACGCGGCGTCCTACTCGGCGTGGCGGCAGATTCCGCGGTTCAGCGAGTACCAGACGGCGGGCGACGCCGGACTGCAAGCGCTGATCGACGGCAGCATCGGCAAGGTGAAGGACTTCTACGTGTTCCGGTCGCAATTCGTGCCGAAGACGGGAACCGGCACGGTGAACACGCACAACCTGGCGTTCACCAAGGACGCCATCGGCCTGGTGGTGCGGCGGCTGCCGCAACCGCTGCCGGGGACGGGCGCGATCGCGGAGTACGCCGAAATGGGCAGCTTCGGCATGCGGGTGGTGATGAGCTACCAGCCGAACACGCTGGCGCAGCAGTTCACGGTGGACGTGCTGTACGGCTGCGGCATTCTGCGGAACGCGGCGGGCGTGCAGGTCAACACCTAGGTTGCGAGAGCGGCGAAGGCGGCTCTGTCCACAGGCTGGGGACAGAGCCGCCAAGGTTTGAAGAGGCGGGACGGTGGCCGGCGCCGGGCGGGTTGGCGGGGTACCCTTCGGGCGCGCCGCAGGCAACCGGCCTGCCCAGCGGAGCGGCACAGCCCAGCCGAAACAGGCGGGACGGTCCGGGTTTCCGGGGCCGGTTGGTCACGCTCGCCTAGCCGATTGCGAGTGCCCCTGGGCGCGGCCGCGGGGTGACAACCAGCCCCACAGAATCGTCGCGGGGCGGCAAGGAACCGACAGGTAGTCATACAAACGGCGGGAGGATGGAATGGATTTGCAGGTGTACTACAAAAAGATTCGAGAGACGGCGGCGGGCTATGCGGACAAGGACGTGGTGATTGTCAGCCGCGCGACCGGGGATGGCGGCAAGGCGGGGGTGTACACGGAAGTACCGAAGGAGATAGCCGCGGTGATGGTGGTCGAGGGGACCGCGGAAGAGGCGACGGAGGAGGCCGCGGCGGCATTCCGGCAGGCGCGAGCGGCGGAGAAGGAGCGGGCGGAACGGGAGTTGGCCGCGGCGAAAACGCGACTGTCAGTGGTCACAACCGCGGAACTGCAGCGGCTGCTGGGATCGCGGAACCGGGAATAAAAACATGGCTCTGTTCACGGATGGCGTTCCCTCGACGATAGACGATCTGGCGGCGCTGGATTCGCAACTCCTCAACGTGGCCCACGCGGAGGGGATCGATGTGACGCAGAAGCTGACTCTGGCACAAATCGACCTTGGTCTGGAGCTCACCACGCTGCTCACGGGGAACTCATACTACGGGCAGTCGCTGTGGGTGACGCCCAGGCCGAACCTGAGTTCGGTGGTGGTAACACCTCCGTTGAAGCTCTGGCACACATACCGCGCCCTGGAGATGGTGTACAGCGATGCGTTCAACAGCCAGCTCAACGACCGTTACAAGGGAAAGCGAGACCAGTTTCACGGGATGGCCAAGCAGGCGTACGAGAAGCTGAGGGAGACGGGACTCGGCATCGTGGCGACGCCGGTTCCGGTAGCGGCGTCTCCGAGCGTGGTGGCGGCGCAATCCGGCGCCGGCGGCAATCTGCCGGACGGGACGTACTTCGTGGCCATATCGTGGGTGAATGCGGCGGGAGAAGAGGGCGCGGCATCGGAGGCGACGGCGGCGACGATTTCGAGCGGCACGATCCTGGTGGAAGCAGGCACCGCTCCGAACACGGGGACGGGGTGGAACGTGTACGCGGGAACGGATCCGAACGATCTGTCGCTGCAGAACGCGGCGCCGGTGGAGGCGGGAGTGTCGTGGGTTCAGCCAGGCGTGCTCAGCACGACGGGACGGCCTCCGGGGACGGGGCAAGCATGGAATTATCTGCGGCCGATACCGCGCGTAATTCAGAGAGGTTGAAATGGCGGGAATCGGAAGCCAAGCGGCGGCGGCGGTGGTTCGACTCCTTTCGTCGTCAAGCGGAGTGACGGCCCACCTGGGAAACCGGCAGGATGGCGGACAAGGGAGCGAAACGGCCGCGGCGCAAGTAGCCATCCGGGCACAGAACGTGGCGGCGGAACTGGCGGAACTCGGGGAGACGGTGCGGTATCCGGTAATTCAGGTGTACTGCGAGAAGTTGGTGAACAGCCTGACCGAGAAATTCCGGACGTTTTCGGGGACGGTGCAGATGGCGGCGGAGATCCGGAACTCGCAGGACCGGCTGCAGGGTTTGCAGGAGGGTCTGGAGCAATGCGCCGACGCAGTGACGCAGGTTCTGGACGGAAACCGGGGAGACTGGGGTTCCGGCATGTACTACGCCGGGGGTTATCAAGTGGCATACGGAGCCGTGAAGCACGGCGGAAAGAACTATATCCAAGTGGCGAAGGTCACTTTCGAGATTGGAGTGAGCATCAGCTAGTATGGCCTACATATCTTCAAACGCGAACCGCTTCTACACGGCGCTGGAAAGCGCGTACGGAAGCGTGGCGACAATCACGGCGAGCAACCGGATCCCGGCGGTGAAACTGACGGTGAGGAACCAGCTCGAGGTGACCAGCCGGAAAGACAAGACCGGCAGCCGGACTTTCCCGGGCTTGCCGGCGGGGGGCCGGCGGCGCACGGCTTTCGAGTTACAGACGTACCTGACGAGCTGGCAGAAAACGAGCGGCGGGAGCCCGGCATACGGTCCGCTGTTTCAGGCGGCACTTGGCGGCGTGCCGCAGCAGTTCGCCGGAGGGACGGTGGCAGGGATCCCAAGCAGCGGACAAGTGGCGTTCGCGTCGGCGCACGGACTGAGCGTGGGTCAGGGAGTATCGTCGGGGGGAGAGCTGCGATTCGTGGCAGCGATCGTGGACACGGTCACGGTGCAGTTGAACCTGCCGTTCACGGCTCCGCCGGCAACGGGGGCGACGCTGGGGGCCTCGATCACCTACACGCCGACGACGGAACTGCCGAGCGCCAGCATATACGACTACTGGGACCCGTCGACGGCGGTGCAGCGGTTGCTGAGCGGGGCGGCGGTGGATCAGGTGGAGATCCTGGTGAACGGGGATTTCCACGAATTTCACTTCAGCGGCATGGCGCAGGACTTAGTGGACAGCAGCAGCTACTCGGGGCAAGTGGCGAACTCGCAGAGTTTTCCGGCCGAGCCGGCGTTGCAGGCGTTCGACTATTCGATCGTTCCCGGCAACCTGGGGCAAGCGTGGCTGGGCAGCACGCCCACGCAGTTCTTCACGATCGCGAACGCCTCGCTGGCGCTCAAGAACAACCTGGACCTGCGGATGAAGGAGTTCGGAACGAACCTGCCGCAGTGCATCTCGCCGGGACAGCGGACGGTCACGGCGGCGTTCGATCTCTACAGCCAGGACGATGCGGCGACGACGGGTTTGTACCAGGCCGCACGGCAGCAATCGCCGGTAAGCGTGATGTTCCAATTGGGCGAGGTGGAGGGCCAGGTGATGGCCGTGCTCCTCAACAGCATGATTCCGGAAGTGCCGGAGTTCAACGACGGGAGGAACCGGCTGCAATGGCTGTTCCGGCCGTCGCGGGCGCAGGGCACGGTGGACAACGAAATCACGGTGGCGTTCGGATAGCCATGACGTACGAAAGCGTTCGCGAGGTGGAGTCGGGAATCGCGCCGGGAGTTACGTACGTAGTGGCGCGAATGTCCTTCGTGCGGCGTCTGGAACTGATGCGGCGGGTACGAGCCCTGGCCGGGAAGAAGGAATTCCTGGACGCGGGGGGAGACGCCGGCGGAAAGATGGACGGAGCGCTCTTGCAGGCGGAGATCGACCGGAGCTACATCTTGTGGGGCTTGCGGGAGGTTCGGGGGCTGACGGTGGACGGCGCGGCGGCAACTCCGGAGCTGCTGGCGGAGGCCGGACCGGAGGACCTGTTTCGCGAGGCCCTGGCAGCGGTACGGGCGGAAACCGGACTGAGCGCGGCCGAACGAAAAAACTGATTGTCGCCTTCCACTTCCAGTTTTCGAACCAGGCCGGTTGGAGGTGCGACACGTGCAGGAAGTCCGGCCTGGAGAAGAGACGGCGATGCGGGTGGCTCCGCGGGAGTCACGAGCCGGGTGGGCCGCCGGTGTGGGCGAGGAACGATGCGGTGCTGCACGAGTGTCCGAGATCGCACATCACGGCGGAGAGCGAGTGCCTGGTGGAAGAGTACCTGGTGCGGCGGCGGCTGGGCGGCTTGCAGTTTTCGGAACTGACGGCGCGGCAGGCGGATGCCTTCCTGATTCTGGAAAAGGCGCTACTGACGGAGATGAAGCATGGCGAACACGACAGACGAGCGGTTGCTCGATAGCTTCCGGGAGGCATCGGGGAGCGGCGCGAGCGGTCCGGACGATAGGCAGAGCGTCGCGGAGGGAATCGCGGGGGCGATGCAAGACGCGCTGCCGGCCGGGTTGACTTCGGAGGCGGCGGGCGCGACGGCGGCGACAGCGCAGGGGCAGGCGAAGGCGATGTGGAATACGCTCACGACGGGGATGACGCCGGAAGCGTCGGGCGGGACGGCGTCGGCAGCGCAGGGGCAGGCGGGCAGCGACCTGTACGGAGAATCGGGGACTTCGGTGGGGTCGAGCTACGACAGCAGCAGCGGCACCAGCAGCAGCGGATCGACGAGTACGGAAAGCAGCACCGCGTCCAAGATCGAATCCGCCGTTTCGACCTATTACGAGGGTGGGGGGCTCATTTCCCTGATTCCCAAGCTGATCGGGCTGTTCAGCGGGGGACCATCCGCCCCGCCGGTACTGGAGAAGTACGCGATGCCATCGTCGATCTCGTTCGAAAGCGCCGACACGGGAAGCGGGCTGAGCGCGTCGGACTTCGATCAGATGGGCACGCCGAGGCTGTACGGCAGCGCCGCGGATTCGCCGGACGCGAGCAGCGGCGGGGCGGCGGCGAATTCGAGCGCGGGGGGACAAGGCGGCGGGACTTCGGGAAGCGGAGGGAACGCGACGGCGCCGCAGATCTCGGTGACGGTGCAGACCATGGACGCGCAGTCGTTTCTGGACAACAGCGACCAGATCGCGCAGGCGGTTCGCGGAGCGATGCTGAACCTCAGCTCGATTAACGACGTAGTCGGCGAACTCTGAAAATGGCCACCTTTCCAAAACTGAAGACCAATGCCGTGGCGCAGTATCCGGCGACGCGGGCGTTGCGATATCAGAACCAGACGGTGCGGTTTCTGGACGGGACGGACCAGCGATACCGGGACGCGAGCGGGCCGCTGCATCGATGGGTGATCCGGCTGAGCGAACTGGACGAGGGGGAACTGGCGGAGATGGAGGGATTCTTCCTGAGCAACCAAGGACAGTTCGGGAGCTTCGTCTTCGTGGATCCCTGGGATGACACCTCGTACCCGAGCTGCAGCCTGGCGGGCGATCGACTGGATCTCACCGCGATTGCGGAAATGCAAGGGCAGACGATTTTGACGGTGGTCGAGAACCGGACATAGATATGTTTCCACAACTGCCGACGGGAGCGCTGAGCCAGTTTCCTCTGCGCAAGCGGCGCGCGGCGCGGACGGTGGTCAACACCACGGCCGACGGCCGCACCATCAAGCTGCCGGACGTGGCGGCGCAGATCACCGAATGGCAACTGCAGTACACCGGGCTGAGCGATGCGGAACTGGCGACTCTGGAGCAGTTCTTCGCCGCGATGGAAGGCTCGCTGAACGGATTCACTTTTTTGGACCCGAACGGGAACCTGCTGGCGTGGAGCGACGATCCGAGCCAGGTGGAGTGGCAGAAGGCATCGTATCTGACGCTGACGGGCGGGGGCGCCGACCCGGCCGGGGGAACGCGTGCGTGGCACGTGGCGAACTCGGGCGCGGGCGCGCAAAGCCTGTCGCAAACCTTGAATGCCCCGGCGGTGTATGTCTACTGCCTGAGCGTGTATGCGCGGGCGGCACAGCCCACGGCGATCGGGCTGCTTCTGGGGAGTCAACGGGCCGCCTGCCTGTTAGGAACGGCCTGGAACCGTTTCACGATCACCGGCACGGGGGACGCGGAAGCGACATCGATCAGCTTCGGAATCGAACTGCCGGCAGGAGCGGCGATCGACCTTTACGGACCGCAGGTGGAACCGCAGGCGTCCGCATCGGCGTACAAGAGCAGCACGACGGGCGGGGTATACGAGAACGCCCACTTCCGAGACGACGTCTTCACCTACACTTCGACCGGCGTGAACCGGCACTCCACAACCGTGAACATCCTGTATGCAAACCATCTCTGATCTCAAGGAACAGGCGGTCACCGATACGCCTGTTATGGTGTTCGACTGCGTGTTGTCGAACGGCGAAGCGGAGCACTGGAGCACGCACGCGGTGACGGTCGGCGCCACCAGCTATGCCGCGCGGGTGCTGTCTCACAGCGCGTTCGACATTCAGACCGCTTCCGACCAGGGAGTGGACGGGAGTCCGAAGATCTCGCTGGTGCTGGCGAATGCCGACCTGCATTTCTCGGAAATCGAGCGCGCCACGGGATGGAAGGGCGCCAAACTGACGGTTGGATTCCTGTTCTACGACCTGCGGAACAACGTACCGCTGACGGACAGCAGCGTGATCTTCCAGGGGATCTGCAACCCGCCCGATCAGATCAAGGAAGCGACCTTCCGCCTGTCGGCGATCAACCGGATGAACCTGCAGAGGCTGCTGCTGCCGGAAGTGCGGATCCAGCGGAGGTGTCCCTGGACATTCCCGGCGACGGCGGATCAGCGCGCCGAGGCCGTGGATGGCGGGGCGGACGGCAAGTATTCCCTCTTCTATCGCTGCGGCTACTCAGCCGATATCTCGGGAGGCGCGGGGAGCCTGAACGGCACGACGCCCTTCACGACGTGCGGATACACGCGGACGGATTGCCAGGCCAGGGGCATTCCGCAGCGATTCGGCGGGCTGGAGTATGTGCCGCAGACGATCTCGGTTCGCGGGTACGGCAAGGACTGGACGACGTCGGCGCTGTCGGTGAACCAAGCCAGGTACAACGACTACGTGCCGATGATCTACGGAACGGCGTGGATCGAGCCGCTGGTGGTGTTCGCCCGAAACGATGGGAACCTGACGCGGATGGAGGTTCTGCTGGGGATCGGGCAGATTCAAGGGGTTCTGACGGTGCTGGTGGACGACGTACAGATCCCGATGGGTGTGTCCGGCCAGAACATGACGGGCACGGGCTGGTACAACCTTGTCACGTCGGGCACGCGGGACGGGGCGTACGACATGAATTTCACGGACGCGACCGGGAATCCGGCAGGCGACCCCTACGGGAGCATGGCCTACCTTTCGCTGGTGGTGCCGAACCAGTTGAACGACGGTAACTCGCTGCCGAGCGTGCAGGTGTTGATGCAGGGACTGATCGTTCCCACCTATGCGACGGACGGAACGTACATCAGCGACCAATTCTCGAGCAACCCGGCGTGGATTCTGCTGGATGTGCTGCAAAGGAGCGGCTGGACGGCGGTGGAACTCGACCTGGCGAGCTTCGCCGCGGCAGCGGCCTACTGCGACGAACAGATCCAATCGACGGACCTGAACGGCAATGCGATCACGATCCCGCGGTTCCAATGCAACGTCGCGATCCAGAAGCGGAAGAGCGCGGGCGACGTGGTCCGCGGAGTGCGGAATGCAGCCCGGCTGTTCCTCACGTATGGACCGGGCGGCGTGCTGCAACTCCAGGTCGAGAATTCGCTGCCCTTACAGCAACCAACGCAAAGCGCGTACACGAACAGCACGGGATCGCTTGGCGGAGGGTGGCCGGCTTACGAGTTTGGGGACGGCAGCAGCGGGGTATCGGGAATACTGAGGCGGCAGAACGGAGAGCCGAGCGTGACGATATCGTCGCGGAGCATCGCCGACACGCCGAACTGCTTCACGATCGACTTCCAGGACGGACTGAACGGCTACCAGCAGGACAGCTACACGGTGGTAGACGCGGACGACATCGCGCTGGCCGGACAGACGGTCACGGCGACGCTCATGGCTATCGGGCTTCCGAATTACGACCAGGCGGCCCGGATTCTGCAGTTCACGCTGGATAAGTCAATTCGAGGAAACACGTACATTCAGTTCGACACCAGCATCAAAGCCTTCGGAATCAAGCCCGGCGATGTGATTACGGTCACCTACCTGAACCAAGGGTTCATCCGCCAGCCATTCCGCGTGCTGAAGATCTCACCGGCGACGAACTACCGGACCTGCACGGTTACGGCACAGATTCATGACGACGCGTGGTACGCGGATACCAACGGGCAGTCGACATCGGCGTGGGGGGCGGTCCAACAGGGAAGCGCCGGAGTGGGAGTGCCGCGGCCGCTGATCGGCAGTGCGATCGACGCGAACGGCAATATGCAATTCGGGATCGCGGAAAGCGACACCACGAACAGCGACGGCACGATGGAGACCAGCCTGTCGGTGAGTTTCGTCGCGCCGGGCAACCCGAGCGACGGAACGGGCTCGGCCCTGCCGGGCGTGCCGCTGCTCGATCTGGTCGCCACAGTGGGCACGGGCGGGACGCTGGCAGGCGGCCAGACACTGTACTACGGCGTCTCCGCGCTGGACAGCGGGGGGAACGAAAGCGCGCTCTCGTTCATCGTGCAGGCGGCGATTCCGCAAGACGACAACAGCGTCACACTGACGGGGTTGAGCTTCGCCGCCGGTGTCAGCGGATTCTGCGTGTATCGCGGGGCGACCCCGGCGAATCTGCTGCGAATCGCGTCGAACCAGCCGGTTGCCGGCACATTCACCGATGGCGGCATGAGTTACCAACTAATTTCGCCGCCGGATGTCAACTTCGACCACGCCAATTTCTACTGGCGGATGGAGCAGGTGCCGGAGAGCGGCGTGACGATCCACTCTGCCACCACGGTTGGCAACGGGACGCTGCGGATGACCGTAAACGCCTATCGAGGGATGACGGCACGGATCACGAAGGGAGTGGGCGCCGGACAGGAACGAACCATCGCGGCGAACGATTCGACGAGCGTGACGGTGTCGCCGGCGTGGACCGTGGAGCCGGACGCGACGAGTTCGTTCGCGGTGGCGGAAGCGGGCTGGCACTTTGCGGCTCTGACCATGAGCAGTCCGGTGCAATTCACGGTTCCGAACCTGGCGGGCGAAGTGGTGCAGGTTACAGGCCGTTCGGCGAACGTCAACGACGTGGAATGCTCACCGCAGCTCTCGGTGGTAACCCGGTGGCAGATCGGCGGGTCGGGGACTTCGGATGCCGATGTTCCAGGAGTTCCGTTTTTCGGATTGAGTCCCGGCCAGAGCGAAGGGATGGTGGAGCTGAGCGGCGTGTCGTTTGCGGATCTCACGAACACGCAGACGGTTTCCTCGGCCACGCTCACGATGTACTACTGGGATGAGCTTCAGGGGGCGCCAACGACGGAGCTGGCAAGCGCTCTGGGGACCGCGGACACCGGGCTGAGCCTCAACACGCCGGGGACCGGCGTGCCGGGGACGATTCTGCAAGTTGAAACCGAGTTGATTCAGATCACGGCCGTGGCCAGCGGCGGCAAGCAATACACCGTGCAACGGGGAGTTCAGGGCAGCCAGGCCGCGACGCACGGAGTGGGCACGCCGGTCTACCACCTGGCGGCCAAGACCGTGATCGCGCCATTTCCCGAAGGGTTCTTCGGGAGCCCCTACTGCGGAAGCTGGAATTACCCAATCCTCTTGCCGGACGTGAGGGTGGCGAGCGGGCAGCTCTTCGTGACCAACTCGAGAGGAAACAGTCCGACGGCCAACGCGCTTCTGACACATTCGGCGGATAGCGGTTTGCGGACGCTCTCCGGCGGGCAGTACTCGATTCAAGTAGACGGGTACCTGGCGGTAGACCAATCCGTGGCGCCGGCCCTGGTAGTGGATGCCGCGCACTCGGTGAGGGACGTGTTCGCCATTCTGGGAACGGGGGCCGACGCTCCGGTACAACTGCAACTGAACCTCAACGGCGCGGCGTACTGCCAGGTGACGTTTGCCACCGGCGCGACGCTATCGAGCGCGGTGGACGGCAAGACACTGCCTCCGCTGGCCGCCAGCGCGCAACTGACGCTTTCGGTGTTGTCGGTTGGCCAAATGCTTCCGGGATCCGATCTAACCCTCCTGATTCGACTCTAATGAGCGAACAACTTGCCAAGTTGCGCGCGGACCGCGATCTGCAATGTTACTATTTGCAGCCCTCGGCGATCGCGGCTCTCAGCCAGACCAGCGCGAGCGGGTTCACGGTATCGGGCTGTTGGCGGCAACAGTTCGACTGGGCGGTAATCGAATGGAATCGCGATAACGTCTTCGAGCATCCGACCTTGCGGAACCTGCCGGACGGCGACCTCAGCGGAGTACAACTGAGTTACCAGGAAACCCGGACCAATTGCATTCCGATGGACTCGGCTCTGTATCCCACGGTGGACTGGCCGTATCTGAGGGTCTGGGCCGAGTCCGGGGGGACGGAGACGATATACCGGGTGAATCTGGCAAGCCACGCCACGGCGGTTGGCGACTACACTCCGGCTACCGCGGAGATGCAACTGCAGGGCGCGCCGAGCGCGGGGGATTACATTCAACTGGCCTGGCTGGATCAACACTTCTATTACCAGATCCAGAGCGGCGACACGCTGGCGTCCGCCGCGTCCAGCCTGGCGGCCGCTATCACCGCGGGGCAGACGACAGGGCAAGTCACGGCGGCATCCAGCGGCACGCTAATTACACTGACTTATCTGGGCCAGCCCGGTTCCAATGGTAACCGGGTTGGGGTGTACGGGACCGTGAGCGGCGCCGGGACGGAATCATGGACGGCGACATCGGCGGTCTTCAGCGGGGGCGTTTCGCCAGCGACGTGGCAAATCGACCTGGATTTCAGCCAGTTGACAGACATCAGCGGGACCGCGATACCAACCTCCTCGGTGCGAAAGTTGCGCTGGACTTACGCGGCCGATTTGCAGCCGGGTAGTTACTCGAGAAGCGAGTTCTCGGTGGTGGTCGCGCAGTGGCAAGTCACCGGGACGAATCTGCAGTACAGCGTCGCCGGACCCGGGAGCCGGCGGATCGAGGACGACTCGTCCGCGGTTTCGTATCGGGGGTCCTGGGCCAGCGCCATCGGGAACTACTCCGGAGGATCGATTCACTGGACGACGACGCCGGGAGCGTCCCTTACCTGCTCGTACTCCGCGGCGGCGCAACATTCGCTATACCTGGGAACGAGGCGCCTGGATGGCGGCGCGCAGATCGCGGTGCAGGTGGACAACAGCGCGGCGGTTTCCGTCAACCTGGAACTGGCGGGCGAGGACGTGCTGACGCGGGTTCCGTTGGGGACGCAATCGGGCGGGGTTTCGCACAACATCACGGTGACGCACACCGGCGGGACGGGTACGAGCTTCTATTTCGACTTTTTGGAAATCGCGTTTCCGGCAACCGATCTGCCTGCGTTTGCGGCCGTGCCGGCGACCAGCCTGGCCACGGACTGGGATACGAACCACTCGCTGGCACTGGCGCCGGAGCGAACGGCGTGGTTGATTCAGACTCTCGGTTTTCGCGACAGGGTGAACCACTATGCGGGGGCGCTGTGGTTCTACGAACTGCGTGGGTCCGGTCAGCAATACGCCTCGGCGACAGTTACGTTTACGGGCACTCCTGAATTCGCCGCGGGAGCGGTCACGGAGCTGTACCTCGGGCCGACGCTCATCCAACACACGAACCTGCTCGGCGACACCGCGGTGTCGATCGCCACGTGCCTGGCGTTGCTGGTGAATGCGGGATCCACGGGCGTGTGGGCAAGCGCCGACGGCGCGACATTGACCATCACGTCGCGCCAAGTCGGGCTACAGGGAAACAGCCTCACCATCTCGGTTCAGACCAACAGCCAGGTCTTCACCGGACAGGCGAGCGGACCGGCACTGGCCGGCGGCGTTGACGGCAAGTGGGTGACCGATTTGACGGCGACACCGCGGCTCAACCGCGCGGCGCGCGACTGGAACTTGAGCTACTTCACCGCGTTGAAGGGATATGGAATCGAGGTCACGACATCGTTCAGCATGGAGTTAGGGAACGGCGATGACACGACGGCGGCGGGCATCGCGCAGCGGTATCCGAGCGGCGACCCCGTGTGGGTGAACACGCCCGCGCTGCAGACCAATTTCTCGCCGCAGAGCACTACCTTCTGGCGGCAGGCGTACGCGGACATGGCCGCGGTAATGGAGGGCGCCGCCGTGACGCCGTACTTGCAGTTTGGCGAGGTCCAGTGGTGGTACTTCGCGGGAGCCTCGGGGATGCCTTTTTACGACAGTTACACCACCACTTCGTTCCAGCAGACCTACGGGCGCCCGATGGCCGTGATCCCAAGCGAAAACGCGGACCCCAGCAGTCTCACGGACGAATGTGCGTTCCTGCCGCAACTGATTGGCACGTTCACCAACGCGATCATGGCGTTCGTGCGGCAATCGCAACCAGCCGCGCGGTTCGAAGTCCTTTATCCGCCGGATGTGAACGATACGGCATTGAATCAACTTGTGAATTTTCCGCAGCCGGTCTGGACACCCGCGAACCTGGCGTGTTTGAAGACGGAGAACTTCACCTATACCGGCGACCGGAATCTGGACAAGGCGCGGCAATCGATCGAACTGCCGATGCAACTCGGGTTTCCTCCGGCGCAAGCCAGCCATCTGACGGGAATCGGCGACTACACCACGCCTTGGGCGAAGGAGCGGCGGCTGGCGATCGGAGCGGGGGTCGGATCGGTGGTTCTGTTCGCTCTCGACCAGTTCTGCCTGATCGGTTACGGGCTGCCCCTGGAGATGGGGCCCCGGATCGCGCGGTTTCAGGGCGCCTGAACCACGCGGGGCCGATCTTCGATCAGGTCCTTCTCCAAGGCGAGATACCCGCAACCCACCACAACCAGGAACATGGTGAGGAACTCGCTGTCCCCCAGGTTGTACTCGACCACTCCATCCACCATGGTCGCCAGCACCACGGCGATGCCTCCGTGCAGCAGGAACTTGCGGGTACTCGGTCCAGGCGGCAGGCGGAGCAGGCCGCGCCGGAAATCGACCACCACCTGAATCAGCAGCCAGACCATCATCAGCGCCGTGGGAATGCCGCGATCGGCCGCGTACTGCAGGTAGACGTTGTGGACGTGCTGGTAGAAACCCTCCGGAAGCGGCCTGGGAATATCGGCTGGAATGTACTCCTGAAAGTGGAATTTCGGGCCGTCGGGACCAAGGCCGAGCAGCGGATGGCGTTCGATCATCGCGATCCCGGTGCGCCACGCGATGACGTGAAACGTGTTCGAATCGGAGCGTGCCGGCCGCATGATCGACCTGACGCGATCCCCGACCACCGGTGTGAGCAACAAGGCCGCGACGACCACCGGCACCGCCAGGATCAGCTTCGGCCGCCAGAACCACAGCAGGTACAGCCCGCCGATAGCCGTGGCAAACCAAACGCCGCGGGTTTCGGCGAGAACCAGCGCGATCCCCAGCAGCGCCGCGCAGGACACCCAGATCCACAAGCGTTTGCCCGCCCCCGGCGCGAAGAAAAGAAAAGCCGCCAGCATCAGCAAGATGAACATCTCCTCTTCCGAGAAGGTGTTCCAGTGGCTCATGAAACCGGTTATGCGTTCCGTCGTGTAATACGGCCGGAAGCTGACGCCGGCCCGGCTAGCTTGTTCGAACTTGACGACGAATTGCCCGGCTCCGACCAGCGCGGACGCGGCGCCGAGCACCGCCCACGTCAGAAAGAGCCAGCGGACGACCACGCCATTGCGCAGGCACGAGTAAACCGCCAGGAGCACCAGGAAGACCAGGAACTTCCTGATCTGCGGCAGTCCGTGCACGATCTCTCCCGAGCAGGCCAGCGAGATCAGCGTCCCCAGCATGAACAGTCCCAGCGGAAGCCGGATGCGCGGCAGGCGCAGTTTCCCGCTGGACAACAACAAGCAGACCACGGCCGGCCACAGCATCAAGGTCTGTGAAACCCAGATACTCAAGACGATGGAGACGGCCGCTCCGAACGTCAGCCAGACCGCGGCCCGCGTGAGGAAAGCCTCTCGAGGGCTGGCGTCCGGGGGGACGTCCACGAAATCGGGCCACGTCATGGTCTGGCTCCGCGCGGCGATTCGGAAACTCCGGATGGCAAGTGGCTGTCTCTTCCGACGGGAAGTCGTATTATAGCCGACGGGCGGAATCGCCCGCACGGATGCAGGCGCGCCGCCGATCCGGGTCGCGCGCTGCCGGCGCCCAGGGGGAGAGCCCCGGCTTTCCCGCGAGGCCGACATCGCATTCGGGCCGCGTCCAGGGTATCCTGTACGTTTATGCCCATTCTGCAAGTGATCGTCCTGGCGGTGGTCCAGGGGCTTACCGAGTTCCTGCCCATCAGCAGCACCGCGCACCTCTACCTGACATCGAAGGTCCTTGGCTGGGACGATGGAGGGCTGACGTTCGATATCGTCCTGCACATCGGAACCCTGCTGGCGGTGCTGATCTATTTCTTCCGGGACTGGGTGCAGATTCTGGCGCAGGGGTTCGGTGTCCGCCACGGCCGCGACGAGGAACTGAAGCACAACCACATGCTGCTCTGGCTGCTGGCCATCGGCACCATTCCGGTGGGCATCGCCGGCCTGCTGTTCGGCAAGCAGGCGGAAACCGTGTGGCGCAGCCCGTATGTCATCGGCGTCATGTTGATCCTGGTCGGAATCGCGATGGGGTACGCCGAGAAGGCCGGGCAGCGGGTTCGCGATCTTTCTTCGCTGAACCTGCCGGACGCCCTGGGAATCGGCGCGGCGCAGGCCCTGGCAGTGGTGCCCGGCACGTCGCGGAGCGGCGCCACCATCAGCGCCGGGCTGTTCCGCAACCTCACCCGTGAAGCGGCGGCGCGGTTTTCGTTCCTGCTGTCGACGCCGGCCATCGCCCTGGCCGCCGGCAAGGCGCTGTACGACCTGCACAAACAAGGCGGGATGCATGCCCTGCTCGAAACCAACGTCCTGGTGGGCGTTTCGGTCAGCGCGCTGACCGGCTGCGCGGTGATCGCCTGGTTTCTGCGTTATCTGCGTCGCAGTAGTTTGCGGCCGTTCGTGTACTATCGCATTATTTTTGGCATAATGGTACTTGCTCTGGCTTTCATCCGCCGGCCAGCGTGATGAAGCTACTATCGCCGACGTCTCACCGCAGGCTCAATGAAGCCACGGGCTTTCTGCTTCTCTCATTCGGTCTGGCGGCCCTTCTGAGCTTGGTCTCGTACCACGCGCAGGATCCCTCGTGGGACACCGCCTCGGATGCCCACCCGCTGAATCTCATCGGTTACCCTGGGTCGTATCTGGCCGACCTGTGCCTGCAGAGCCTTGGCGCGGCGGCTTTCGTGCTCCCGCTCCTCACCTTCGTGCTGGCCTGGCGATGGATCCGCTCGGAGCCGCTCGAAGCGGGGCTGGCGAAGATCGCCGGCGCCATCCTCCTCACCGCCAGTCTGTGCACCGGCCTGGCGTTCGCGCCCGTCCGGATAATGGGCGGCACGGTGCGCATCGGCGGCATGATCGGCTATACCCTGGCGACTTTCCTGGTGAGCGCCCTGAACGTGGCCGGCGCCCTGGTGGCCGTAGCCACGGGGCTGGTGCTGTCGGTGTACCTGGTGTCGTCGTTTACGCTGGACCGCCTGGGAGCGTGGCTGGCGATACCCGCGGGTTGGCTGGCCAAGCGCCGCCGGGCGTGGCACGGCTGGCGCGAACGAATGCGCGCCCAGGCCTTCGAACGGGCGCAGAAACGCGCCAAACTGCGCCGCGAGAAGGCGGAAGCCAGGCGGGAGCGAAAGAGCCTCCAGCGGAAGGCGGCGGCCGCCGCCCGCGAGGCGGCATCCGTTGCCGCCGTGGAGCCGGCCCCGGAACCCATCGACGCGGCGGCCCACGCCGAGTTCGAGCGTCTCTTCGAGGACCCTCCGCCCTGGGAAGTCGCCGAGCCGGAACCGGCCACTTCCGCCACGGCCGGCGATCCCGACGCCGAAGAACCCGCGCCGGAGACCATTCCGATCTGTCCGGTGGAAGATCTGCCGCCCGTGCCTCCGCCCATGCCGGCTCCGGCCGCCTGGACCACGCCCGCCGAGCCGCACGCCGCCGAACGCCCGCGCACGTTCTACGAACTGCCCCCCACCGGCCTGCTGAACGAGGTGCCCGGGCGCAGCGCCTACGACGAACAGGAGCTCAAGGAAACCGCCGCGCGCATCAAGTCCAAATTCGACGAGTTCAACGTCTTCGGCAACGTGGTGCAGATCAACCCCGGCCCGGTGGTCACCACCTTCGAGTTCAAACCCGAAGCCGGCATCAAGTACAGCCGCATCACCAACCTCACCGAAGACCTGTGCCTCGGCCTGCAGGCGGAATCCATCCTCATCGAGCGCATCCCCGGCAAGCCGACGGTGGGCATCGAAGTCCCCAACACGCGCCGCGAACTGATCGGCCTTCGCCAGATGCTCGAGTCCGAGGAGTTCGCGCAATCGCGCTCGCACCTGACCATTCCGCTCGGCAAGGACATCAACGGCCGCATCCGCGTGGCCTCGCTCGAAGCCATGCCGCACCTGCTCATCGCCGGTTCCACCGGATCGGGCAAGAGCGTCATGATCAACTCCATGATCATGTCGATCCTGTACAAGGCCACGCCCGACGAGGTGCGCCTGATCATGGTCGACCCCAAGCGCGTGGAACTGGGGATATACGAGAACATTCCCCACCTTCTGACGCCCGTCATCATAGACCCCAAGAAGGCCACCAACGCGCTGCGCAACGCCGTGCTCGAGATGGAGCGGCGGCTGCGCCTGCTGGCCGAGTGGGGCGTTCGCAACATCGACCAGTACAACAAGAAGGTCCGCAAAATGCAGGAGGAACCGCGCAGCCTCTTCGAGGAACAGGAAGGCACGCGCGAGGATTGGAACCCGCTGCCCTACATCCTCATCCTGATCGACGAGTTGGCGGACCTCATGATGATCGAAGGCCGCAACGTGGAGGAGAGCGTCACGCGGTTGGCGCAGATGGCGCGCGCCGTCGGCATGCACCTGGTGCTGGCCACGCAGCGTCCCAGCGTGGACGTGATCACCGGCCTCATCAAGGCCAACTTTCCCGCGCGCCTCAGCTTCCGCGTGGCTACGCGCGTGGACTCGCGAACCATTCTCGACGTGATGGGCGCCGAGCACCTGCTGGGCAAGGGCGACATGCTGTTCCTGCCGCCGGGGTCGTCGCGCCTCACGCGCCTGCACGGGGCCTTCGTGACCGAAACCGAAATCAACCGCGTCACCGATTTCTGGAAGGCGCAGGCGACACCCGAGTACGACCAGTCGTTCCTCATCGCGCCGCCGGCCGAAGACGAGGGCGACGTGGCGGAACCCGCCAGCGAGGATCAGGACCCCATGTACGAGGAGGCCGTACGCCTGGTTCTCCAGATGGGCAAGGCCTCCACCTCCACCCTGCAGCGCCATCTTCGGCTGGGCTACGGCCGCGCCGCGCGCATCCTCGACATGATGCAGCGCGACGGCATCATCGGCGCGCCCGACGGCAGCAAGCCGAGGGAGGTGCTGAAACGGCCGGATTGGCTCACGGAAATGAGCCATCAGCTATAAGGATTTCGGCTTGCAATTGCTTGCGGATGCGGCAGGGAACCGTGGCTGCGGTCGCGGCGCGGACAAGAGCGAGTCCTTCCTTAGCCACTGCGCGCGCTTTTTCCACTTGCCCGGCGGCGCGGTAGGCGCGTGCGAGGGTAAGAAGGTATCCCGGCTTCCGATGATGGCTCATCTCCACCGCGCGCTCGGAGCATTCCACGGCCAACCGGGGATCGCGAAGCTGCACCGGCATGACGATCGTCAAACCCGCTGCAACCTGGTCGAGATCCTCGCCTTCGGCGTTTGGCCGACTTCCCACAGCCTTCAAAATGGCAACCCCTCTTGCCGCCATCTCCGGCGTTCCCTGTGTCCGATGGAGCGCCCGTTGTTGCCGGCTGATTCGGATCAGGAGCATGCCCAGGTAAGATCGCCAGGTAGTGTTGCCCGGTTCAAGCCGGAGGAGATGTTCCAGGATGGGGCGCAGTTCCGTCAAGCTCTTCAGGGCACTCGCGGCGTCCGCGATTGGATCCGCCGGTTCCTCGGTGAAAACCCCTTCCGAGCGCTCTTCATAGCATTCCGCTTCAGTATCCAAGAGCGCCCCCAAGTCGTTTCCGGCGCGGGTATCGTTGGGGTCCGCGGCGAGGAAAGGTTGCTCGATGGCCTTGGCCTGTGCCAGGTAAGACAATGCTTCCTTGTATCTTCCGACTTCCTTTAGCGCCATTCCGCTCCCTCTAAGAGAGTAAGCCAGGGCGCGCTGGTTGACGAGGGTTTTCCTGGTCTCCTCCGGGAGGGCGTTCATGCCGTCAATCGCTCTGCGGTACTCCGGCAGCGCCGCGGCCGGATCGTCTTCAACCATCATGTCGGCGGTTTTCATGTGGTTTATCGCGATTCCTCGCAGAGCGGGGGAGAAGTTGGGATCGAGCCGGAGGATGCGTTCCTCGATATCGAGCGCTTTATGATATGCCGCCAGAGCGGCCACGGGATCGCTCAGACTCGCCATGCCCGGCCGTCCCAGTCCGTCGCCCAGGACCCCGTAAGCGGTAGCCGCTTCCCCCAAGGCTTCAAACGTTGCGCCGGTTCGAGATGCCAGTTCGTCGAAAACTGCCGCCGTCGATCGCATCGCCGCCACCGCTTCCTGCGTTCTGCCCATCCAGAAAAGAACGCGGCTTCGCTCCTCCTGGGCCAACCCCAGGGCGTGCGCCGCGGCCGCATTCCCCGGCTGTTGCCGGACGATTGCCGTGGCAATCGAGACGGCTTTGTCCAGCGTGGCCAACGCGCCTTGTGGATCGCCAGTGTTCTGATAGTAAGCGTTGCCTTGCACATTGCCCAATTTGACGTAGGCATTCGCCAGGTCGAGCTCCAGTTGCGGATCGCCGGAGGCGTCCTTGGCCGCGCGGCCCAGGTACTCCGAAACGACGCTCACCAGCAGCTTCTGGGCCGCGGTCGAGCCGGGGATCTTCTGAATGGCGTCGTCGATCTCCGAAAGCAGGCTATTGCCGAGCTTGCGCAGGTCTTCCGCGCGGGCCTCCGCCTTCCGGCGCTGGTCGTTCGCAATGCGGCGTTGGACGTTGGCAATGCGCGCTTGCCAGATCACGCCACCGATTCCCGCCAATACGGTTACCGCCAGCAACGCCGACGCGGCCAGCGCCAGCTTGTTCCGGCGGACGAACTTGCCGGCATAATAGCGGAAACTGCCCTGGTGCGCCGCCACCGCCCGGCCGCCCAGATACGCGTCCAGATCGGCAATCAGATGATCCACGCTGGCGTAGCGCGCTTCCGGTTCTTTCCGAAGGGCTTTTGAAACAATGGCATCGATATCGGAATCGAGCGCGCCGCGCGCAGCCTTCTCGCCCGGTTTCGGCGGCTGCTCTTGGCAGATCACGCGGACCATCTCAGCGGTCGTGAACTCTTTCAACTCATAAGGGAGCTCGCCGGTGACCAGAAGAAAGAGGAGCACGCCCAGCGAGTAAACGTCGGATGCGGTCGAGACCGGCTGTCCCAGCACCTGCTCGGGACTGGCATATTGCGGCGTATAGGAATAAAAGCCCTGGCGCGTGAATTCGCCTTCCGCCGCTCCGTCCACGGTACTGAGCAGCTTGGCCGTGCCGAAGTCGAGAAGCTTCGGCGTTCCATCTTCCAGGACCAGAATGTTATCCGGTTTCAAATCCCGGTGGACGACCAGGTTCTGGTGCGCATAGCGAACCGCGGCGCAAACGGACTTGAAAAGTGCGATGCGATCCCGGATCGCGAGCGAATGCCGCTCGCAGTAGCGCTGAATAGGCAGCCCATCGGCGTACTCCATCGCCAGGTAAAGCTCGCCGCCCTCGGTGACGCCGCCATCCAGCATTCGTGCGATATAGGGATGGCTCAGCCGGGCCAGAATCTGCCGTTCCTGCCGGAACCTCTCGCGAAACAGGCCGTCCGCCAGCGGCAGGTCGATCAGCTTTACGGCTACCTGCTGATCGAATTGCCCATCCACCCTTCGCGCCAGGTAGACTGCCCCAATGCCGCCGCGCCCGAGCAGTCTTTCCAGTTTGTAAGGCCCGATGCGCCGGCCGGCGTCCGCCTCCTGGAGTTTCCGTGGTCCCGGGGGCACAAAGGAAGCGGTGGTGCGTTCCTCCTCGTCCGCCGCACGGAGCAGGGAACTCGCCTCCTCCAGCAGGTCGCCGTCTCCCGCACAGAGCGCTTCGACACGCGAGGTTCTCTCTTCGGCGGGAGTCCCGGTCACTTCTTCGAAAATGGCCTTCAGGCGGTGCCAGCGCTCCGGGCTTGCGTTTTCGGAGGACAATCGGCTACTCCAATCGACGCGACTTCTCTCTACGTCCGTGTAGATCGCTGGCGGAACGACTCAAACTTTCCCGCGCGGAGGCTCCCGTTCCCCGGTAATCCGCCGGTAGAGCCAGCTCTTTGCAAACTTCACTTCACGGTTTACCGTGGCTTTCGAGATCTGCAGGATCTCGCCCGTCTCCTGCGCCGTGCATCCGAGGAAGAACCGGAGTTCGACGAGATGAACCTGCTGCGGGTCGATCGCCTCCAGCTCATCCAAGGCGCGGTTGAGCTCCATCATCGACTCGCCGCCAACCTGAACCCAGGGAATCTGTTCGTCTAAAGGGACATGCTCGGCGCCGCCGCCTCTCTTTTGCCTGACGTTGCTGCGCGCGTGTTCCGTCAAGATCCTGCGCATCACTTTGGCCGAGAAGGTGTAAAAGTGAGCGCGGTCCGCCCAGTCCGGTTCCTTAAGTCCGATCAGCCGCAAGTACACTTCGTGGACCAGGGCTGTCGCCTGGAGCACCCCCGGATCTCTCTCTCCGCGGATGTAGGCGGCTGCAAGCTGGCACAGATGGGGATATACCAACGGCATCAGCCGGTCAAAGGCAGTGGGTTCGCCCTGCTTCCATTCGAGCAGCAGCCGCGTGATCTCGCCTGGAGAAGAACTCAACCGACCCTCCGTCCGGGCAGGCGCATAGCCACGAATCATTCATTTTCACGCACATCTTCACGCACATCAAGCGGGTGTTTACCTCCGAATGTCGAATGGCGGCAGACCTTCGTTTTTCGTGAGTCATTCCGCTCCCGTTTGGCGCCGCCTACTATGGACCCTCGTGAAACTACGAGAATGCAGAAAGGTATGACGATAATGCAGAGCTACAGGTTCCGTAGCTTACTAAGGATATACATGAAACACCTCGACAAAATTGCCAATATCGCCGTCATTATCGGCGTCGCCGTCTTCGTGGCACTGGTTGTTCACAATCGGCCCTGGCGCTCCAGTGCGCCGCCAGCGTCTCCATCTGCCATGGCGGAAGCGCTCAAGGGAAAGACGATCCGCGTCTCCGGCATAGACTTTCCGCGCTCCCGAGCCTCCGTCCTACTGGTGATCTCGAAGACCTGCCACTTCTGCGAGGAAAGCCTGCCCTTTTATCGGGCACTGGCGGGCGAGGCTCAAGATAAGGTCGATCTGTTGGCAGTGTTGCCCCAGCCCCGGCCGGAGGCCGAGGCCTATCTCAAGGCGGCTGGCGTGCCGGCAACTCAGGTTGCCTCGGCGCCTCCCGCCCAACTTGGTGTTAGCGGGACCCCTACCCTTGTTCTGCTGGATCGCAGTGGCAAGGTGCAGGAAGTCTGGCTAGGCTTTCTGGATGGGGCCCGGCAGGCGCAGGTACGCTCCCGGCTTGCGCAGTTGTAAGTAGTCAAAACTCAAGGCGAAGAAGGAGAAATGCAGAATGAAGTCCAAAGTGTTTTCCGTGTTGAAGATTGTCGCTGTTGCCATGATGCTGGTGTGGGCATTGCAGCCAACGGCGGCGCAGGCCGGTGGCAACTGCACCTTAAACGGCCCCTATTATTACGGCTCAGGCTTCGGCGACTGCGAGAACTACTGCACACAGCAGATGGGGTGGTGCACCGAATGGGCTAACGGCGGCTGCTATTACTGGCTGTACCCAGATTTCTCAGGCCAGATGGCGTGCGAAAGCATCCCCGCATGCGTGTCCGACCTTTACAGTTGTCTCAACATATGCGCCAAGCTTTTCCAGGGCTGCCCCGGCGACCCCGGGCCTATCTGGCCGTAGGCGCGTGAACGGCCCACGGCTGCCTGGCAAAAAGCAGTTGCCAGCTACAGCCGAGCCAAGGCCCTGGCGTACCAAGCGCTCACGGGCCTTGGGCTCAAATCGGTCCCGAGTGGCCCGAGCAACGGGAGGGCCCCTCGCGGCGTCCGCGGGATCTCGCGCGCCGTCTGCTGCCGGTCACCGGACCCGTGAGATGGGCCGGCATGCCGCGGTTCGTCCATGCCGCTCGGGCCGCCTGCTGAGAAGCCATGAAAATGCCGAGTGGGCCGTCAGGTTGACGCACGAGAGCGTCTGTCCCAACTTCCTGCCGAAGGGCCTGCAGGCAGGTGGGGCGGGCGACCAGCCTGTCGACCGGTTCCTCGCCGCTTCCGCTCGACTTCACATCTACGTCGCGCACCCGGTCCGTGACCGGAAAGGTCGAGGAGGCCAGCGCCCGAGGCCTCAGGTGCTACACTCAGAGGGAAGCCATTATGACCGCAAAGGAAAAGGAAGGGAAGAAGCCTCTGCCTCCGCTGGGCGTATGGGCCCCGGCCGTCGCCCTGGGCTGGCTCATTCCCGGGGGCGGACACTTTCTGCTGAAACGGCCCGGGCGCGGAATGCTGCTGCTGCTCGCCATCGCCGGCATGTTCGTGTGCGGCTTGATGATGCGCGGCTACATGTTCCAGCCGCAAACCGGCGATCTGCTGACCACCCTCATCAACACGGGAGGGTTCATCGGCGACCTGTGCGGCGGCCTGCTGTACCTGCTGACGGTCGCCTTCGGGTATGGCCAGGTGGACACTCCCGGACACGTTCACGACTACGGCACCAAGTTCCTGGTGACGGCCGGCCTGCTCAACCTGCTGGCCATGGTGGACGCCTTCGAGATCGCCGCGGGGAGGAAAGACTGATGAGACCGTGGATGGCTCTCTCCCACTTCGAGGCGGCGTTTCTGTTCGCCCTGTTCACCTCGGTGGTGCTGGGCGTGGTGACCCGCAATAACGACCGCGACCGCCTGCACTACGGCATTTACACCTTCGTGTGTTTCGCTGTGGCGCTCTTCAGCCTGGGCTGGCTGATGTACCTCGGCCACGGGTAAACCCGCCGCGAAGGCCTATTTCGAAAGGTAGGTCACGTTGACCGTGGTCGGGTTGGCGTCGACAATGGTCACCGCAATCGTATGGTGCGTGCCCGGGTCGGTGAGTTTGACCAGTTTGCCGAATCCGGAAGCCGCGGTGACTTCCACCTGCATGTTCATCTCGTGGGCCTTGCCTTCGTAGAAGGATTGAACTCTTTCCGGCGCATCGGGGGTGGTGAAAGCGATGTTGCCCGCGTCCCCGTTATCGCCCGAAGCGGTCACCGAGAATCCCCCGGTCTTGAGTGCGGCCCCGGGGTAGGCGGGCACCCAGGAAGGCAGCTTGCCGGCGGCGGCGCCGCCGAAATCGAGCGACGTGGTCTTGCCGTTCTCCTGAACGCTCATCTTGAAATGGCCGTTCTTGACGTCGTCGAAGGTGAGCGTGTCCACTTTGCCGGTCTTCTTGTCGCGCACCGTGATGGTCCCGGCCCGGTCGTTGGTGCTCAGCACATCGATATCGGGATTGGACATGGCGGCCAGCTTGGAAATCGCGAGGCCCGGATTGTTCTTCATCAGTTCGGGATCGAGGCCGGCCTGCTTGGCCTTGTGTACCAGCAGAGTCACTGCCAGCCCAACGCCCACAATGCCGAGGATCAACAGCCCGCCGATGATGGCGAGTATCCAGACAATCGGGCTGGTTTTCTTCTTGCCGGGCGGCATGCCCACGGGCTGGCCCTGGTAAGGCTGAGCCTGATACGGCTGAGCCTGATACGGTTGAGCCTGATACGGTTGAGCCTGATACGGCTGAGCCTGCGGCGGGGCCTGGTAGGCACCCGCCTGCGGCTGAGGCGGCTGTTGGGGCTGCGAAGGCTGCTGGGGCTGCTGCTGCGCCGCCTGGCCGGGAGCGCTCGCCGGCGCGCCACATCGCCCACAGAACGCGCCCGTCATCTGGGCGCCACATGCCGAACAGAATGCCATAAGTCCTCCAAGTGTGTTACTACTCTACGCCAGATCCGGTTCGGGCGCAATGGAGGCGGACGGTCTCTGTGGGAACGAGTACCTTCGGCCGGCCAGACCGGCGATCCGGCCGCGTGGAAATTCCCCTTGACAAGGCCGGCCACCATGATACTCTTGTTTAAGGAGTACTCCCAAAAAAGGAGAATATGATGGACGAACCGAATCTGCTGAACGATGTCCGTTTCCTCCGCGATGTTGTCGAGAGGACGCAACCGCCCGCGGTGAACCGCTTCTGGCCTGTTTCGCCGCTGTGGGGTTGCGTCATCAGCCTCGGCTACCTGATCTGCGCCCTCTTGGGAATGGCTGGCGAGACCGCAATCCTCCCCTGGGTCTGGCCTGTCCTGATATGCCTGGTGGCCTTGCCGCTGCATTGGTATCTCGGCCGGAAGGTGCGCCTGGGCATCGAGCAGCGCGGTGTGCGGCCGCGATTCCGCAAGGATCTGGCGGTGTGCTGGATCGGCATCGCCGGCATGGGACTGCTCTGGACCGCGGCACTGGGCGTCTCCGGAACGATGGCCGGCAACTGGTCCCTGCTGTGCCTCGTGTGGGGCTCTCTGTACTTCGTAGGGTACTTGGTGAACGGCGTTCTGCTCTCGGGCGAGTGGTTGTGGGCGGCCGGGGTCCTGCTGGCCTCGCTCATCGCCGCCTTTCTGGCCGGCCCCGGCTACTATTGGCTGCCGGGCCTGTGGATCGGCGGCACGTTCGTTCTGGCCGGTCTGCTGGGCCGCCGCAATGCCCGGCGCCAGACTGTTCCGGTATGAGCGACCTCGGCTCGGACCTCGATGACGTCGTCCTTTCGCGCCCGCGGCTGTCCATTCTCGCGGCTCTGGTGGCAGGTGACGCCGTCGATTTCACCTTCCTGCGGAAGAATCTCGGGATATCGGATGGCAATCTCGGTACCCATCTGCGCAAGCTGGAAGCCCAGAACTACATTCGATCGAAAAAGGTCTTCGTCAACCGCAAGCCCAAGACCTGGTTTCAGATAACCGCGGATGGCCGGCGCGCGTTGGAGCGCCTGTTCCGGTCTCTTGAGGAAATGCTGGCTCAGTCGAAGTGACCTCCGGCCGCCGAGGGGCTCCGCGCTGCCGGCCCACAGTGCGCCCCCTTACCCGCGGCGGCGGGTGGCCGCGGCGGAATGCGGGCTACAGTTCGCGCCCGCGGTGGCCGATAGACGGTTGACGGCGAAAGCTGTGTTACCATGCAGGAGGCGTCGCTGGAAGCCCGCGACCTGGTTGTTTTCCGAAGCGCACTACCTTTGATATAGATGAACTTACGCTCTCTATTCAGCCTGTTTTCGTCGGATCTCGCCATCGATCTGGGGACGGCCAATACCCTCGTCTATGCCAAAGGCAAGGGCATCGTGGTGAACGAGCCTTCGATTGTCGCGATCAACAAGACGACTGGTGAAGTGGAGGCCGTCGGCAAGGAAGCCAAGGAAATGCTGGGGCGGACGCCCGGCAACATAGTCGCCATCAAACCCATGAAGGATGGCGTCATCGCCGATTTCAAAGTCACCGAGCGCATGCTGAATTATTTCATTCAGAAGGCGCACGGGCGCAAGATGCTGGTGCATCCGCGCATCGTCATCGGCGTGCCCAGCGAGATCACCCAGGTGGAAAAACGCGCGGTCATGGATTCGGCGTATCGCGCCAAGGCCAGCGAAGTTCACCTGGTGGAACAGGCCATGGTGGCGGCCATCGGCGCCGGGCTCCCCATTACCGAGCCCTCCGGCAACATGGTGGTGGATATCGGCGGAGGCACCACCGACGTGGCGGTGATCTCTCTGTCGGGCATCGTCTACTCGCGTTCCGTGCGCGTGGCCGGCAACGAAATGGACGACGCCGTGATGCAGTACCTCAAGCGCAAGTACAACCTGCTGATCGGCGAGCGCACCGCCGAGACCATCAAGATGGAAGTCGGGTCGGCCTTCCCGCTGGATAAGCCGCTCAGCATGGAAATCAAGGGCCGCAACCTCATCGAGGGCGTGCCCCGCACCATCACCGTGGACGACAGCGAGATCCGCGAGGCGCTTTCGGAATGCGTGGCCACCATCGTCAACGCCATTCGCGTGGCGCTCGAGCGGACGCCCCCGGAATTGAGCGCCGACATCAGCGACCGCGGCATCGTGCTCACCGGCGGCGGCGCGCTGCTGAAGAACCTGGACAAACGCATCCGCGAGGAGACCGGGCTGCCGGTGTCCATCGCCGACGATCCGCTGGCTTCGGTGGTTCTCGGCACCGGCCGCATGCTCAGCGATTTCCGGCTGCTGCGCAAGATTTCGATAGACTAGAGTTGGGTGTGGCTCGCGGGCGGGTGCCCGGCGTGGCGCACCGGTGACCGGGAATGGAATCCGCGCCGAATCGATATCGCAGCTTTACGGTCCTGGTGCTGGTGATCTTCGCTCAGCTCGTCCTGCTGGCCGTTCAGGTGAAGAACGATCAGAACGTGAGCGTCATTCGCTCCTGGACCGTCACCGCCGTCAGCCCGGTCGCGCGCGTTCTGGAATGGGGACGGCACAGCAGCGTGGGTTTCATCCGCAACTACGTGCTGCTGCGCGATGCCAACGATGCGAACCGCCGCCTGCAATCGGAAGTCGACCGGCTGAAGGTGGAGAACGTTTTTCTGAAGAACGAACTGAACCTGGCCGACCGCGCCAAGGCGCTCGAGGCCTTCGCCGCCCGCGTTCCCTCGAGGACGCTGGCCGCCACGGTGTTCGCCTCCGCTGCCGGCTCGGATTCCAACGCGGTCCTGGTGGACCGCGGCTCCGTCTCCGGCGTCGAGCGCGGTATGGGCGTGGTGACCCCGGACGGCATCGTGGGCAAGGTGCTCAGGGTCTATGCCATGAGCTCGATGGTGGGCCTTATCGACGATCAGGACTTCGCCGCCGGCGTGGTCACGCAGAACCCGCAGGTGCGCGGCGTCCTGAAAGGGCAGGGAAAGCCCATGTGCAAGGTGGACTACGTTCCCTTCGAGGACAAAATCGCCGCCGGCGATCTGCTGTTCACCTCCGGCGAAGACCACATTTTTCCGCGCGGCTTTCCCGTCGGGGTGGTGACGTCCGTGCGGAACGGGCAGCCATTCAAGGAGATCTGGGCGGAGCCCAGCGGTCTGCGGCGCGGCGTGCCCGAGGACGTGCTCATCATCCTGGAAGGAGTCCACCAGGATGTGCCCGAGGCGCCGCCGTCCAACCAGACGGTGTACATCAACCCCTCGCCGCCGGCGGCCGGGCAGCCGGAGGAGGGTGCTCCGCCGGCCGCCGTCGGCACGGAAGCCGACCGCGTGCGCGCCCAGGCCCAGGCCATCAGCGAGTCGCAGGGACACCCGTTCGGAGGCACCGATGGCAAGATCCCCGATTTCAACGCGAATCACCCCCTGCCGCCGGCTGCACCCGCCCCACAGCCGGGCGCCGAGGCGCCGCCGCCCGTCTCGAGCAGCACTCGCCGCGCCAACCAGGCCGCCGGCGCTTCCTCCGGAGGCAAACAGGACCGATGAGTTATTCGAGCGGCCGGATTCTGCTCAGCAGCCAGCGGGAAGGTCAGGTTTCGCGGTTTCGCACCTGGGTGATGCTGGTGGTGCCGCTGGCCGCCATCCTGTTCCAGGTGTACATACCGCTGTTCTTTCAGTTTCTGAAATTCCTGGAGATGCCGCTCCTGGTGGTGGTCTATTTCGCGCTCATGCGCCGCAGCCAGATCGGCGGGCTGCTGACGGGCGCCCTGGTCGGCCTGGCGCAGGACTCGCTGTCCAAGGACCCGCTGGGGTTGCACGGCATCGTCAACACCCTGGTGGGCTACTTCGCCGCCTCCGTGGGCGTGCGTCTCGACGTCGACCACGGCGTGATCCGGTTTCTACTGGCGCTGTTTTTCTACATGTTCCACCAACTGCTCTGCTGGATGATCGAGCAGGCGCTCCCACTGGGTCATCAGCCGGCCTTCAAGATCGACGAATGGGTGGTGTTCGGCTTGCTGAACGCGGTGGTGGCCGTGGCCCTGTTCCACTTTCTCGACAAGCTCCGCGAGTCGGCGTAAAACCTGGGGACAGACGGAACGTTCACCAGGTTTCTCGGGCATGTGCGTAGGCCCTGGTGACAGATCCGCCGGTTTCCGGGAAAACCGGTGAACGTTCCGTCTCTCCTGAAAATCCGCACCGTTCGACAATTGGCGGGTGCGGGGAGCGCGAGCCGGGGGTTCACGCCGCGGGTTGAAGAGAGACCTTGTGCCCCAACCGCTCCAGGCGTTTGACCAACCGCCTGGTGAGCCGGTGGCTATCGATGCGCTCGAAATAGTCCGCGCCAAGATCCTGGAATTCCCGCTTGGTCCACAGGAGCATGTAGCCGGTGACCAATACGGAGTGGGCCACCGCTATGATCGCGCGCTTCTTTCCTCTGCGCGCGGCAAGCCGGTGGTATAGCGCTTTGAAGTACGAACCTTTGGTGAAGCTGGCAGCCCAGGCGGCCTGAGTGAGTGCGCGCCGCAGCCACACGTTGCCACGACGCGTGCGGCCGCTGTGTTGTTTGCCCGCGCTCTCCTCCTGCCCCGGACACAAGGCCGCCCAGGAAGCGGCGTGCGCGGCGGTCGGAAACTGGCTCATGTCAACCCCCATCTCCGCCACCAGAGTCCAAGCCGTCACGCGTTCGATTCCCGGCAGGCTGGCCCACGCCTTCACCGCCGGCTCGAAAGGGCGCATTCGTTCCTCGATCCGCTCTTCGAATTTCGCTACCCGGACCCCCAGTTCGTCCCACATAGCCAGCCACTGTTCCAGCAGAAACCGATGATGCTCGTTGAGGCTTCCCGTGGCGGCCTGCTGCAGTACCGGTATCTTCCCTCGCAGGCGTCCCCGCGCCATCTCCGCCAATTTCGCCGCATCACACTCCCCTTGGACGATCGCCCGGAGCATCTCTCTGCCAGACACCCCCATCACATCCGACATCACCGCACTCAGCTTGATGTTGGCATCTTCCAGCACCTTGAGAATTCGATTGCCGATCCGCGTCTGTTCCTGCTTCAGCACGGTCCGGCTCCGCGTCAGATCCCGTAACTGCTGGATCGCTGGCGGCGGCACAAAGCTACCTTGCAGAAGCCCATGCTGCAGAAAGTCGGCGATTCGCTCGCCATCCTTCAGGTCCGTCTTCCTCCCCCGCAGCGCTTTCACCTGCAGCGGGTTGGCTAACAGCAGATGGAATTGATTCTCCAGCACATGCCATACCGGCTTCCAATACACGCCGGTCGCTTCCATGGCCACATGCGTTACCCCCTGTTCCCGCAGCCAGTCCGACATCCGCAGAAGCTCTGCCGTGCTGGTCCCACACCGTAGCTTATGCGTCTCCCGCCGGCCCTCTTCCTTGATCGATACGCATACCGCCAAACTCGCCTGATGTACGTCGATTCCTCCACAGCGCGCGTGCACTACGTCCACGGTCACCTCCCGAACGGGCTGGGGGGATGCCTCCTTAGCGTATTCTCTCCTGCGTGCTTCACCGGCCCTATGGGCCAGCTTCAGCGACAATTCGTTGTGCAGACCGGCATCCGGAACCAAACTGTCCCTCGGGCTTTGACAGCGCCAGTGACAAAACGGCCTCAATCCACAATCCCGTTCCTCATCGTCTTAACCAATCCTCGGACCCGTGTCAATTTTCATCCTTCGTTGTCGGCCGCAGGACGGTGTGGAACTGTCCCCCGGGTTTGTTTTCGCCAAGCTTTCACGCGGTCCACGGAAGCGTCGAGATCGTCGCGGATCTCGTAGACCCAGAAGCGCTCGATGTCCCAGCCCAGGTCGCTCAGCCGGCGGGAGCGGATCTGGTCGCGGCGGCACAACTCGCCATCCCAGTTCCGGTGGTAGTTCTCGCCGTCCACCTCGATGTCGAGCTTGCGTTCGCCATCGAACAGCGCGAAATCCAGCGTATAGGGCGCTTCTTCGTATTGCGGAACGGGCCGCACGCCGGCGGCGTAGAGAGCCCGGTAGAAGACCCGCTCCCACTCGGACACCAGCTCGGGATGCGCCACCGGGGGATACTCCGGGCCGGCGTCCCGGGCCGCCGGCGCGCCAGGGGAGCGCGCGCCCAGTTCGCGCGAGTACTCCGCGAAGCTGGCCAGGTAGCCGACGCCGGAATCGAGCGCCGCCTGCCGGTCGCCCACCACCACCAGCTCCGAGCGGGCGCGCGTGACGGCCACATTGAACAGGTTCCCGTGGCCCTTCAGAAAGCGCAGCGTGCTCTCGCTCACCCCCATGGACACCACCGGGGAAAAGAAGATCACGTCGCGCTCGTCGCCCTGGAAGCCGTGGACCGTGTCCACCACGAACTGCATGGCCGCCAGGCGCGCGGAGAGTTCGCGGTCCTGGTGCACCAGGTTGCGGATGCGGTTGGCGTGGGCGCGAAAGGGCGTCACCACGCCGATGGCGCCGCCGTAACCCCGCTCCACCACAAGCTGCCGCACCTCCGCCACCGCGGCCTCGGCTTCGGCCGCGTTGAGCGCCCCGCCTCCGGTGGGCCGCACCACCTTGCCGCGCACGTTGACCCAGCGCACCGCCGGCCCTTCCGCGCAGGGGCGGCGGAGGCTTTCGTGATCGGTGGCGATGCGCAGCCCGCCGCGGTAAAAGTGCCGGTTGGAAAACCCGATGATGTCGCGGTGCGAGCGGTGATGATCGCGCAGGTTGACGATGTCTTCGTGGCGGCACAGGCTGCGGGCCAGGTCGAACAGCGAGTTCACCGAGTAGGCCCAGGCCGCGCGGCCTTCCGCCAGAGCGTGCGCCCCCAGCAGGAGCCGGTCCTCCTGGGGAGCCACCGTGCTGACGTGCTTGAGTTGCAGCGGGTCGCCGATGATCACCGCGCGCCGCGCCCGGTAGAGCAGCGGAAGCGCCGAGGCGATGTCGCACTGAGAGGCCTCGTCGATCACCGCCAAATCGAAGAGGCCGGCTTCGAAGGGCAGGCGTCCGCGCGCCGAAAGCGAGGTCACCGCCCAGCACGGCAGAACCTTGACCACCTTCGGGAACAGGCTGTAGTAACGGCGGAAGACGCGCCGGCCGGCGCCTTCGTCGTAGCGGTCGCCGCTCGAGATCATCTGCAGCAGCGAGACATACTCGCTCAGCAGCTTGCGCCGCTGGGGGTCCCAGCGGCTGGGCCACAGGCGCAGCCAGCACCGCCACAATTCCAGGGAATTGTGCGCGCTGCCCTCGGAGATGCGCGTCAGGTCGCAGGCCAGGCGGTCGAGCGGGCGCGCGGCGCGAAGCCGGTCCAGGCCCTGCCCGTAAGCGCGCACGCGGTCCGCCCAGTCCAGGCGGCCGGCCAGCGCGGCGCGGAAGTCGTCCCAATCGTCGAGCGTGTGTTCGGCGGGCGGGCCTTCGGGAAGCGCTACCCCCAGCCGGGCAGCGTCCGGGGCAACCGCGGCGGCGGCCTCGGCGAGGCGCTCGAAGCGGCGGCTCCGCCCCGGCTCGCGCAGCAGGCGGACCATCGCCTGGGCCGCGGATTCGCGGGCGGTGCCGATGGCGGCGGCCAGCGCCTCGCAGCGCCGCCGCATGAGTGCCACCTCCGCCGAGAGAAGTTCCGCGAAACACTTCTCGTCGAATTGGCCGCGCGCCCCCTCCGCCGCCCGCTCCAGCTCGTCCACCGCATTGCGCAGGTTTACCGCGGCGGCGATCTGGCCGCGCACGGCGGCGAACCGCGCGCGATCCTCTTCGTGCGCGCGGAGAAGCCAGGCGTAGCGGGCCGCGGCATCCGGGCCGACCGACTCCGCCAGGCTGGATGCCAGGTTCTCGGCGACCTTGACGTGGTGCTCCTCCTTGCCGAGGCGCAGCAGCAAGGGGTACGGTCCCAGGCCGTTGACGCGCGCTTCCACCACGTCCACGGCATGGTTGTTCTTGCTGGAGAACAGCACGCTTTCGCCTTGGAACGCCATGTTGGCCAGAAGCGAGGTGACCACTTGCGACTTGCCGGTGCCGGGAGGGCCGGTGACCACCGTCAAGGGCGCGCTCAATCCCTGAACCACCGCCTGCCGCTGCTCGGTGTTGTGCGGCACCACTTCCAGGATGGGCCGGTCCTCGGGTGGCGCCGTTTCGATGGACTCGCCGCTCAGCCAGAATCCCAGGGCGGTGTCGCGGACGGCGTCTTCGTCAATCTGCATCAGCTTGCGCAGCTCGATCTCCAGTCCGTAGGTGAACGGCGAGCGCGTGCCGGCGAACAACACCGCGCGGTTGTAAATGCCCGGAGCGGTCAGTCGATCCAGCGGCACGCCCGTGGAAAGCTCGTACGGATCGAGTTTCTCGCGCCAGCCCCAGTCGGGGCGGCAGCGCTCCAGGCGCAGAATGATCTCGTCCCATTGCGGCAGGTCGTCTTCGGCGTCGGCCAGGCCGAGTTCCTCGGAGAGATGGATGGCTTCGTCCATCACGTTGCCGCTGTCCACCGAAGGCAGGGTCTTCAGAACGTCGAGGTTGAAAAGCGGAATGCCGCTGGCCGGACGGAGCGGAAAAGCGCCTTCGTCGGGGTTGTCCTCGAGGGCGTAGAGAAGCACCGGCTCGAGGCGCATCTCGTCCGTGTGGCGCGACAGGACGGACCGGAGACGAACGGGGTAGCCGGCATACAGCGTGAGCTGGCCGCGCTCCCGCCGCGCCTTCTGGACGATCTTGCGGATGGCGCGGTCGGGGCCCCAGGGCTCGTCCGCCTGGCCCGCGAACGGCAGCCGGTCGAGCGCCGCGTATCCGGCGGTCTCGGAAGCGGGAAGGCTGATTCCCGAGCCGCTCTCGCGCGCCAGGCATTCCAGATAATAGCGGCAGAGGCTCGCCAGAAAGGTGCGCGGCCGGTCCCCGGGGCCTTCGTTCGAGGCCTTCGGGGGCTGCGCCTTGGGCCACCAGCGGTAGGCGCGGTCCTGCACAACCGTCCTTCCCAAGAGGCCGTGCAGCGTAGTGACCGCCAGCGACCGCTCGATTCCCAGTTCGCTCGAGATCTCCCGGGCTCTCAGCCCCGGCGACCGGGAGAGCAGCTCCTGGATTCGCTCGGCTTCGCTCATACGAACTATTCAGTATCGCAGGAGTGGGGGGATATTCCGAGCGGCGCGAACCGGGCCGCCGCCGCGGCCAGGGCGTCAGTCCCAGCGGGTGGCTGCGTCAGTGTCATCCAACCCGGCTGGAACCTGACGCTCGCTGGGTTTCGGCTCCGATTCGGCGTCGGCGGGCGGCCAGGCGGGTGGCTCGGGCCTCGGGGCTTTTGGCGGCGGCTGCGTTTCGGCCGGCTCCGTCTTCGGCGCCTCCTCGGCGAGTCTGGCCTCCTGGCGGAGTTTCACCAGGGCCTCCTCGGCGAGTCTGGCCTCCTGGCGGAGTTTCACCAGGGCCTGTTTGGCGGCCAGCCGGACGCTGGCCTCGCTGTCGTCCTTGGCGCGCATCAGCAACTCGGCGTACTGCGGTTCGCCAATCTGGCCCGCCACCCATGCGGCGGTGGCGCGAAACGGCGGGCGCTCGTCCGCCATCAGGTTCTCGACCAGTTGCGGAACGTCCGCCTCCCCCAGCAGGTGCAGTCCGAATACGGCGTTCCCCGCCACGCGCTCGCTCGAATCCTTCAGGCACTCCCGCATGGTGTGGCGCGCCTCGGACGAGTTGCGTCCCCACAGTCCCTGCACCACGCCCGCGCGGATTTCCGGAACCTCGGACTCCAGCCGCCTTTGCGACCACCCGCTGTTGCAGACCCGCCGTCCCATCAGGATAGTGGCTTTCTCGGCCACGCTGGGATGAGGGTGGTTGGTCAGGTGGCTGAGCAGCAGAATCAACCTGGGTCCCGCGGAGACCTCGTTCAGGACCTCCAGAATGCGCGCCACCGCTTCGGGTTCCAGCCTATACCGGTCCTCCGATCGTCCCGGCAACAGGTGGGCGAGGCGAATGTCGAAACGCTTGTCGATGGCGACGAGATCGCGGCAGATCTCCACCAGCTTGGGGAGACTGAATCGCTCCCTCCGGGTAAGCTCGATCAGGAACGCCGGACAGCCGAAGACGCTGTTGTACGCCTTGGCGCGCTGGGGCGAGTCGGCCACGGATTCCAGAAAACGGCAGCCCGCCTCGAAAAAGATTTCCGGCACGGCGGCCGAGGCCTCCTGGAACGCTCTCCGGGCCTGCTCGCTGTTCTCCGAAGACGCCAGAGCCGCCGTCATGGACGCCACCAACGCCTGCACCAGCGGGGGATAGTCCCCTTCCGGCTCTGCACATGTCAGTAGCGGCAGCATGGCGCTGGGTTTCGACAATTCTATCGATCTTATCGGCGGCCGGGTGTGATCTCTTAGTGCCCGTCCCAAAACTACCGTGGCGGCCGGCGAGTGGACCGGTTACTCTGCGACGGTACTTAGGGTCTGTCTCGGAATAACCGGTCCGAACGGCCGCCCCCCGGGGCCGGGAGTGGCTGGCACGGTTGTCTTGGCGGCAGCCCTCAGTCCCAGCGGGTGGCGGCGGTGGTGCCATCCGGACGGATGCGGAGGCGGCGCCCGGCGGCTTTTTTGGCGGGCTCGACGGCGCCGGTCCGCACGGTTCGTGGCAGCGTGGCGGGCGGGATCTCCGGGGGCTGCGCGGAGGCAGCGGCGGCCTGAGCCTCCCGGCGCGCCTCTTCCTCCCGGGCGCTCCGCCGGATTTGCACCATGGACTGCTTGGCGGCCAGACGGACGCAGGCTTCGCCATCGTTCTTGGCGCGCCGCAGCAAGGCGTCGACCTCCGGCGTGCCCATCTGGCCCGCCAGGAATGCGGCGGTGGCGCGGAACGCCGGGCGCACGTCCGCCATCATGCGCTCCAGCAGTTCCACGCTGTCGTCCTCGTGCAGCAGGTGCAGGCCGAATACGGCGTTCCCCACCACGTTCTCGCTGGTATCCTGCAGGTACCTCCGCATGGTGAGCCGGGCCTGGGGCGTGTCGTGCCCCCACAAGCCCTGCAACAAGCCCGCGCGGATTCCCGGGCCGGCCGATTCCAGATGCCTTTGCAGCCACCCGAAGTTGCAGATCCGCCGGCCGATCAGCACGGTCGCCTTTTCCGCCACCGCCGGGTTGGGGTGAGCCGTCAGATGGCCCAGCGGCAGAATCAGCCGGGGCCCCACGGAAATATCGTTCAGGACCTCCAGAATGCGCGCCACCACTTCGGCGCTCAGCCCGCAGGGATTCTCCCGGCGTCCCGGCAACAGGTTGGCGAGGCGGATGTCCAGGCTGCTGTCCATGGCTGCGAAGTTGCGGCAGATCTGCAGTAGTTTCTGGAGGCTGAATCGTTGCTTGCGGGTCAGCTCGATCAGGAAGGTGGGACAGCCGAGCAGCCGCTTGCACACCTTGGCACAATCGGGCGAGCCGGCCAGGGATTCCAGCAGCCGATAGCCCGCCTGGAAAAAGAGCTCCGGGTCGGAAAGGGACGCCCGCCGCAGGGCGTTTTCGGCGTGCATGCTCCCTTCGGGAAGCTGAAGAGCCGCCTTGAGGGATACCTGCAGCGCCCCTATCGCCGAGGAATAGTCCTGCCGTGTTCCAGTATCCATGCCGACTCGAGCAATCCGGCCTTTTCAGCTTGTGCGATTCAATAGATCTTATCGGCAGCCGGGAGCGATCTTCGAATCCGGGAGGAGAGATAAGACGATGCGGGGCGGGCTGCCCGGCCGTTCCGGGCCATTCCGCCCCCCGTCGTTGGGCAGACCCCTTACTTCACTTCTTCTTCCCCTGCGCCGCCACCGCTTCCATGGCGGCCTTCACCTTCTCGGGGTCGCCGAGATAGTAATGTTTGAGCGGATGCAGTTCGTCGTCGAGTTCGTACACCAGCGGCATCCCGGTGGGGATGTTCAGCTCGACGATCTCGCTCTCGGGGATGTCGTCCAGGTACTTCACCAGCGCGCGCAGGCTGTTGCCGTGCGCGGCGATGATCACCTTCCGATTGGCGCGGATGGCCGGCGCGATGGTCTCGTGCCACAACGGGAGGAAGCGCGCCACGGTGTCCTTGAGGCACTCGGTGAGCGGCAGTTCGTCCTTGGTGAGACCTCGATAGCGGGGATCGCGGCCGGGGAAGCGTTCGTCGCCGGGGGTCAGCGCGGGCGGCGGAACGTCGTAGCTGCGGCGCCAGATCTTCACCCGGTCCTCGCCGAACTTGGCGGCGGTTTCCGCCTTGTTGAGACCTTGCAGCGCGCCGTAATGGCGTTCGTTGAGGCGCCAGGAGCGATGCACCGGGATCCACATCAGGTCCAGTTCATCGAGCGCCGTCCAGAGCGTGCGGATGGCGCGCTTCAGCACCGAGGTATAGGCCACGTCGAAGGTGTAGCCCCCGGCTTTCAGCACCAGGCCGGCTTCGGTGGCTTCCTGGCGGCCCTTTTCGGAGAGATCCACGTCGGTCCAGCCGGTGAAGCGGTTTTCCTTGTTCCACGTGCTTTCGCCGTGGCGCAGCAGTATGAGTTTTGTCATAGTCAGTCTCCTGAGAAACCTGGGGACAGACAGCCATATTTCGCAAAAAGCGCGAAATATGGAGTCTGTCCCCGCGGGCTACTGGCGGAACGCCTTTCTGCCGGGGAACTTCGCCGCGGCGCGCGCCGCCGCCAGGGAAACCGCCAGGATGGCGTTGGCGCCCAGGCGGCCCTCGTTCCCGGCGCCGGGAGAGGCCTGTTCGGCGGCAGCCCTGCCGACCGGCGCGGGACCGGTTTCGGCGTTCACGAACCCAACCGCGTTGCGCGTTCCCTTGCCCATATAGCGGGACTTGTCGCCATCGCGCAGTTCCACGGCTTCGTGTTCGCCGGTGGATGCGCCGGAGGGCACGGCGGCCCGTCCGACACTGCCGTCGGCCAGATGGACATCGGCTTCCACGGTGGGATTCCCGCGGGAATCGAGAATCTCCCGTCCCACAACATCGATAATCGTCGTCAAAACACTCTCCTTGGTCGAGGCTCCAAAGGCGGGCCCGGATGGGCGAGCCCGGATCCCGCCGGAAAAAGCGAAACCGGATTCAGCCGCGGCCGGTACGGTTCCTGTTACGCCACCACCACGATGCCGCCCTCGGTGACGTGATACCCCCGGGCGCGGTCCGCGTCCAGGTCGAAACCGATCAAACTGGATTCCGGAATCTTCGCGCCGGTATTGATAATGGCGCGGCGGATGCGGCTATAGCGGCCGATCTCCGCGCCCGGCAGCAGAATCGAATACTCCACTTCGCAGTAACTGTTCACGCGCACTCCCGGCGAGAGCACGCTGTGTAATACCCGGCCGCCCGAAACGATCGACCCGGCGCTGACGATCGAATCCACCGCCAGCCCCATGCGCCGGCCTTCCTGGGCGAAAACGAACTTGGCGGGCGGTTGCTGGGTGACGCAGGTGCGGATGGGCCAGCGCTGGTCGTACAAGTTGAATTCCGGGATCACGCTCACCAAGTCCATGTTGGCGTCGTAGTAAGCGTCCAGCGTTCCCACGTCGCGCCAGTAGCGCGCCTGTTTGTCGTTGATGTCGCGGAAATCGTATGCCACCACACGCGACATCGCGGCCAAGCGGGGCAGCAGGTTCTTGCCGAAATCGTGGGCCGAATGGGGGTCCTCGGCGTCGTCGTGCAGTGCCCGCAGCAGGACGTCCGTATTGAATACGTAAATCCCCATGGAGGCGCTGACCCTCTCCGGGTCGAACGCCGACGGACTGGGTTTCCCCTGGGCGGGCTTTTCCTCGAATCCCACGATGCGGTACTGGCTGTCGATTTCGACAATGCCGAAATGCGGGGCCTCCTCGGGCGCCACCAGGGTGGTGGCTATGGTGACTTCGGCCGAGTGCTGGCTGTGCCAGGCGATCATGTCGCCGTAGTTCATCTTGTAAATTTGATCGCCGCACAGGATCAGGGTGTACTGCGGGTGCTCGGCCTCGATGGTCTGAAAATTCTGGAAGACCGAGTCCGCGGTGCCCTGGTACCAGTCCTCGTGTACCCGTTTCATGGGGGGCAGAACTTCGATGTACTCGCCCAGTTCGGGAGAGAGAATATTCCAGCCGTCCCGCACGTGGCGGCTCAATTCCAGGGACTTGTACTGTGTTAGGATGAGGATTCGACGAACGTCGGAGTTGATGCAGTTTGACAGGGTGAAGTCGATAATGCGATAGGCCCCTCCGAAAGGGACCGCCGGCTTGGCAATGTCCTTGGTAAGCGGGAACAAGCGCTCACCGGCGCCTCCCGCCAGCAGGATTGCGAGAACGTTTTGCATTTCAGCGTAAATCCCTGAAAAGAAAGTAACTTCGAATTACCGGCCGGTTCAAATCGCCGGCGTCGGCAATTTTTGGCTTGACTTTATTCGTCAACCACATATGATATCAGTACCTTCAGTGCGAAGTGCAGGAAAATTGGGACGGGCTCACTCCAGGTGACGCAACCGACACAAATCCAAAGCGGAGGCACTGAAATATGCGGTCCGGTGGGGAGGTGTATTCGGTTTGGCTGAAGTTAAGCTTCAGGAGGGCGAAACGTTGGAAAACGCCCTACGGCGCTTCAAGCGGAAAGTCCAGCAAGAGGACATCATCAAGGAGGTCAAGCGGCACTCCTTCTACTTGAAGCCGGGTGAGAAGCTCCGGGCCAAGCAGGCGCTGGCTCGCAAACGGAACCGGAAGAAGAATCGCCGGGAGATCGAGTAGACACCGGGCGGCGGAGCCCTGGAAACTCCGCCGCCCTCATCCAGGTTGATGACGGACGGGGACGGTATGGCGGACTTTCAGGATCGCGTCCTAAAGTGCGTGGATTGCGGAGAAGATTTCGTATTCACAGCGGGAGAACAGCACTTCTTCCACGACAAGAATTTCAAGAACGAACCCAAGCGGTGCAAGAACTGCAAGACCAAACGGCAAGGCGCGCCGGGCGGCGGGTTCGCCAAGACCGAAACCATGACAACCTGCTCGCAGTGCGGCCGGGAAACCACGGTGCCCTTCAAACCCACCCAGGGCCGTCCGGTGTTCTGCCGGGAGTGCTTCCTCGGCAGAAAAGGCGCCTCCGCCGCGGCGGCGGGCTGAAACTAAAACCGCACCTTCACCCCCGTTTCTGGCGGGCTCGTTTCTTGCTGGCCCATTCCGGCTTGACCACCTGGCGCGCCCGCCCCAGCGCCAGCGCGTCCGGCGGGACGTTCTCGGTGATTACCGAACCCGCCGCCAGGTAAGCGCCATCGCCGATTTCGAGGGGCGCCACCAGCGTCGAATTACTGCCCACAAACGCGCCTTCCCCGATCAGGGTGGGGTGCTTCAGGTGGCCGTCGTAATTGCAGGTGATGGTGCCGGCGCCGATGTTGCTCCGCGCCCCGATCCGCGAATCCCCCAGATAGGCCAGGTGGTTGGCCTTGGCGCCCGCGCCCAGGCGGGTCTTCTTCAACTCCACGAAGTTGCCGATGTGCGCGCCGGCTTCCACGTGGTTGTCCATGCGCAAGCGGGCGAACGGCCCCACGTGAGCGCCGCGCTCCACGCGCGACCGGGCGATCAGGGTATACGGGCCGACCTCCACCTCGTCGCCCAACTCGGAATCCCTCACAATGGCGCCGGCGCCGATCCGGCATCCTTCGCCGATCGCGGTGTGGCCCAGGATCTGCGCGAATGGCGCGACCAGGGTGTCCATGCCGATGCGCACGTCCGCATCCACCGTCACCGTCTCGGGTTTCTCGACGGTGACGCCCTCCAGCATCAGCTCGCGCAATTTGCGCGCGCGCAGCAGGCGGTCCGCCTCGGCCAGCTCGAGGCGGTTGTTGATGCCCAGCGCCTCGGCGGGGTCGTCGATGCGCACGGCCTCCACCCGGTGGCCCGCGCGGTTGAAGATCTCCACCATGTCGGTGAGGTAGAACTCGTGGGCCGGGTTGTCGGGCCGGATGGAGTCCACGTGTTTCCAGAACAGATCCGCGCGGTAGCAGTAGATGCCCATGTTGGCCTCGCGGACGGAGAGTTGCGCGGGAGTGGCGGCCTTCTGCTCGACGATCGCCGCCACACGCCCGTCCCCGGCGCGGATGACGCGGCCGTAGCCGGTGGGATCGTCCATCTCCGCCGAGAGCAGAACGCCCGCGCCCGGGCTGGCGGACGCCGCCTCGATCATGCGCTCCAGGGTTTCGGCGCGCAACAGCGGTCCGTCGCCGTAAACGATCATGAGGTAACCGTCCAGGCCGCAGAGCGCCTCCCGGCCCACCATCAGCGCGTGGCCGGTGCCTTTCCGTTCGCGCTGCTCGATGAAGCCGATTCCCGGCGTGGCAACGGCGCGGCGGACTTCCTCCGCCTGGTGTCCCACCACCACGAAAACGCGCTCCGGCGGCGCCACACGGAGCGCGGTCGCCACCACGTGCTCCACCAGGGTCTTGCCGCCCGCCTGGTGCAACACTTTGGCTTGGCGCGATTTCATGCGGGTGCCCAGGCCGGCGGCCAGGATCACGATGGTAACGGGCTTATGCATCACTCCTTATTATGGCTGGCCGGCGGCCGGCCCGCTATTCCGCCGCGCGGTTTGCCCGGTGGCCGCCAAACGCGTGGATCGTCCGCGTCCCAGCCCGCACCTCGCCGCCGTGGACGACGCCCCGCGGGATGACGTACTCCCGCCCGGCTTCGAGCGGAATCCGCGTCCCCTCGACGATCAGCGTATAGCAGCCCTCGACCACGATCATGTACTCGTCGTAGTCGTGGACGTGCGCGGCGGATGCGGCCGTTTCGCGGCAGGTCCAGAACGCCAGTTGGCTGCCGTCGGCCCCATCGAACACGTAACCCTCGACGCCCGGAGTGGCCTGATCCGTCGTGGCAATCCGGTTGGCCGGATGCTTCATGAACTCGGGGAACTCATTCATAGCCGCGAATCAGTATGGCACGCTTCAGGGCTGACCGGGGGCGCCGGTCACCGTGGCGCCCCACGCCGCCGCCGTCCCTCCTGGGCCAGCTTCATGACGGCCGCCGCGGTGGCCTCGGGATCGTGGCGGATCTTTCCGCTCTGTTGCGCCAGGTTCCCGGCCATCACCCGGAGGCCCATGCGGAAGATGGCGTCCAGATCGTTCTCGACGGGCATCGCCGCCTGCCGCGCGTAGCGCTTGCGCATGGCCGGCGCGATGGGGCGGACGTTCACCACCGCGTAATCCAGGAACTTGCCGCGGGCGTGCCCGTGGATCGCGCGGATGTGGTCGGAAGCCCGGAAGCCGGTGGTCTCGCCGGGCTGCCACATCAGGTTCACGAAATAGGCCTTGATGGCGGGCGATCTGCGAATGGCGGCGGGAATTCCCCGCACCAGCAGGTTGGGAATCACGCTGGTGAACAGAGATCCGGGTCCCAGGGTGATGAGGTCGGCCTGGGCGATGGCGCTGAGCGTGGCGTCCAGGGGGCGGGCCTGGCGGGGGGTGAGGCGCACCGAGCGGATGCGCGCGCGGCTGCGGCTGATGCGGGTTTCGCCGGTGACGCGCGCGCCATTGGCCAGGGTAGCCTCCAGCGCCACGTTGGCGGTGGTGGCCGGGTAGATGCGGCCGGCGATCTTGAGCACTTCCGAGGAAACCCGCACCGCGTCCGGGAAATCGCCCATGATCTGCGTGAGGGCCATCACGAACAGGTTCCCGAAGCTGTGTCCCTTGAGCCCGCCTCCGGCCGGGAAGCGGTACTGGAAGAGCCGCGCCAGCAAATCCGAGTCCTCGCTCAGGGCCACCATGCAGTTGCGGATATCTCCCGGCGGGGGGACCTCGAAGGTGCGGCGCAGGCGGCCGGAGCTGCCGCCGTCGTCGGTGACGGTCACCACCGCGGTGATGTCGACCGCGGGCGTAGCGCCGCCGCACGGCCGGGCGTACCGTTTCAGCCCGTCCAGCAGGGCCGAGAGGCCGTTCCCGCCGCCGATGGCGACCACGCGTAGAGGTGAGGTATCTGGCATGAGCTATGGATGGTGCGGGCTACCGCCCCTTCTTCTCAGGATAGAGCAGAGCGTGGGAGGGCGGTTGGTTGGCGAGCGGCGTGAAGTTCGCGGACCCGTTTTGGGCCCTACCGGATCTTGCGGCGGCGGCACACGCCCAGCATGGCCAGGATTCCGCCACCCATCAGCCCAATGGTGCCCGATTCCGACGTGGGGTAGTCGCCAGTGACATCGAACGTCTCGGAAGCGATCGGAGAGAGTATCGAATGATTGTATGCAACGGACGGGCCCCCGTTCATGTCCCAGAAGGCGCGGGTGCCGGCCGTGGTGAGCGTAAGCCAGTAGGTGGTGCCAGCACCCAACCCCACGCTCAGCCCGGAAACGGTATCTGTGTCGACGTCCCAGTCCAGGCCGTTATAGAAATCGAGCACGGAAGACACGGCGGCCGTGTCCGAGTCCACGTCGCTGGCGAACGGTGCGGTCCCGATCGCCCAATCGACAGACGATATGACTTGGCTGGCCTCGTCCCAACTGGCGAAGTCGAAGCCCGTCATGGTCGCGTCGCTCCAGACGGCGAATGAGTCGGAAACCACATCGTACGATATGTCGAAACCCTCGGTATTCCCGTCAAGCGCCCCGTTGGAATACAGAACGGCGTTGGCGAAAGCCGGGACAATCCCCAACAGGCAAAGCGCGAACACGCAAACGGCCAGTCTCTTCATAGCAGGTTCACCTCCATCTTTAGCTGCACGACGCCCCAAACGGCGCCAAAACGCGTCGAATCCGGGGATGCCGTTTTGGCCGCCAGGAAGGCCAGACTCCGTACCAATACGTTGAGTCTGGGAACCGTTTTTCTCAAGTTTCCGATGGCCGGACGCCAACGATACCGTCGGTGTTGTGGGACTATTGCAACCCCGATGCGCGCGTGGTGCTGCCGCCGGCGGCGCTGGTGGTGAAATAAAAAAAGGGGTCTGACCCCTTTTCGGCGGTAGGCGCGCCAGTCTCGTCAATTCCAATGACGGGCTCTACAGCAGCAGTCCGGTGATGGCGATCACCGCGCCCGCCAGGCCGGCGGCGATGCCCATCGCCGGGAACATCTTCTTTTTCGAAATGAAATAGAGCGAGCTCAGGACCAGGGCGATTTCGAGCAGGCCCTCGCCGAAGTCGTAGCGCAAGGCGCGGTCCTCGGCGGCCTTGGCGGACGCTTCGGCCTTTTCGGCCCGGTCCTGGATCTCTTTGGCCGTCTTGTCGTACTTCTGCTTCTGAGCCTCGGACGCCTTCAGAACGGCCTCGGCGCTTTCTTTCTGGCCGATCAGCCCGGCAAGTTGCGCGCCGAGTTCCACGTTGTGCAGCTTGATTTTGGTGGCCTGATAGTACGCCCATTCGTCGTTGGCGGTGCTCTTGTGCATGATGGCCGCGGTATGCTCGCGGTGCGAGGCGATGGTGACGATCGCGAGGGCAACCGCCAGCACGGCGGCCAGCACGCCGACCCTCTGTCCGAAAGGGTCCTTTTCGTGTTCGGTTTCGTGATGAATCTCGAGTTCGGCCATAGAATCAAGGATACGCGGGTTTGCCCCGCCGCTTCAACGGGTTCCCGCCCGCCCTGCCCACTCTTGACTCGACCCCGCGGCTTGGTTACAGTCTAGTGAACAGCCATTCAGCCTGGGGATCGCGGCCATTTCCGGCCGCATCCGCCGGAAGCGCCCGTCTCGCACGCTTCGCCGGCCGGGTGGTTGCCAGTTTGCATTCAGGGAGAGATTTCATGCCCCGTTGCGCATTCGCCGGCCGGTCCACCTGGCCCATACTGATCGCCGCATCCCTATCGATTGCCGTGCCCCCGGTGTGGGGCCAGCAGGCGTACGTTTCGCGCTACGATCTGTTCACCGGCTACACGTTCCTGGACAGCCCGCACGTGGGCCTGTTCGAGAACGGATTTCACGTGCAGGCCGGTTTCCGGCCCCGAACCTGGGTGTCCCTCGGTGTGGACTACAGCGTCTCGGCCGGAGACCTGACGATCGGTCCGGACCTCCTGCTGCCCTCCCTGCAGCAGCAACTGGGCGCGGAACTGGCGGGATTAGTGGCGGCGGGCCAGATTCCGCCCACCTACCAACTGGTGGTGCCGGCGCATTCCCGGACGCAGACCTTCGCCGCCGGCCCACAACTGGCCTCCCACCATTGGCAGCACTGTACGCCGTTCGTGCGGCCGTCCATCGGCGCCATCCACGAAGTGGCCACGCCGCAGCCGGCGGATCCGATTGCCAAGCTGGTCTCGAGCCAACTGGCGCCCGCGGGGTATAAGACGGACTGGACCGCCTTCTACGGCTTCGGCGGCGGATTCGACATACTGCTTTCCAGACACTTCGCCGTCCGCACGCAGGCGGACCTGGTGTATGACCACCTGTTCAACGACCTGTTGAAGGATGGCCGGTGGACGGTGCGCTTCTCCTTCGGCCCGTGCTTCAACTTCGGCCAGAACGTCGCGAAGTGAGGCGCGGCGCGCGGGAGCCGCCTGCGCAGCGTGCCGCGCGGGAAGGCCGGGAGGCGGAGCATGGGCCTTCCGCCGCTCGGGACCGCGATGCGGCACACCGGTGCCGGATCCGGGATTCCCCGTTCTTGGCCTCCGCGGCAGATTCATTTCGCGCTCAAGGCGAGTTCCCGATATGGAGCGGACTGTCAAGCCCCGCCGGGTTTGAAGGGTTTCCGATTCAGGCCGGCGCTACTCCGCGGGGCGGCCCGTCACTTCTTTATGCGGATGATCAGGCGGTATTCGTTGGGGTGCGTAAAGGCCATGAGGATAAGCGGCCTCTGGCAATTCACGCACTCATCGCCGCGGGAAATGAACCAGAGCGCCGTTTCAAGGCGCCCCAGGTCATTCACGGCGTCGGAATCGGCCATCCAGTACTTTTCGTAGTTCGGCGTGATGCGGGAGTAGTGGAGCTTGGTCGGTCCCACGGTAGCGGCGACAGCCAGCCGGATTAGACGGCCCGGAATCACACCCGTGGCGCGAAGCAACGGCCAGTCGACCACCGGCCGGATGGCTTTGAGGCACTTACCGCCAAGGCCGAAGTCGGAAAACGGGCGAACCGGGTAGCCTTGGGGATAGAACCAACTGCAGTTCCAGGCCGGTTCCAAATACAGGTACCCGCCGCTCTTGACTACCCGCCGGGTTTCTCGCAGCGCCTGCTCGGGGTTCAGAATATGCTCGAAGGTATAATACGAGAACGCGATGTCGAATTCATTATCGTGGAACGGCATCGCCGTGGCGCTTCCTAACACGAAGCGTTTATTGTAGAACCGGGCCACGGAAGGAGAGATATCCAATCCCGTGTAATCCTTCATGACGTCCTGGAAGAATCCCGCGCCGGATCCGATATCGAGCCCCCGCCCATTCGTCAGTCCCCGCTCCTCCAAGAATCTGGCGAGTTTGGGTTTGTCGCCTTGCTCAACGTGAACCTCCTCCGCCTTCTTCGAGTATTCGGTGGCGTTCTTCGAGTCAGTTGACTGTGCTGCGCCGGTCGAACTCCGATTCTGGCTGGAAGCGAAGACTTTCGCATAGAACTGCCGCTGCGTCTCCATCTCAGCGGCACTGGCTGGGCTGTCCGTGGCCCATGGGAAGTATGCGATCGTGCTCACAACCAAAAAGATGAGGGCGGCCAGCCCCAACCTCTTGGCCCAAGGAAGTAGTGCCTGCATAGGTGGTCTCCTTTCGGACCGGAGTTTCCATTGTAGACTTCCAGGTCCCGTTCAGTACAAGCCAAGGCGCCATCTTTGTTCCGCATCGACCAGCAGACCGGGAAACTGACGCCGGTGGGCCAGCCGGTCGAGGTGCCCTACCCGTTCTGCCCGCGGTTCCTGGCGCGGTGAGCGGCCCGATCGCCGGATCGAGCGGCCCAGCGGGGCAGGGGAGCAAGGCCGCGATTTCTGGCGCGGTGACACCGGCCGGCCAAGCGGCTTCCCGCACGCTACACTGAGGGTAACCGATCATGGCGGCCGAAGAACAATCCATACTCACTCCCGAGGGCGAACCGGCGCCGGAAGAGCTGCCGGTTCTGACGGTCCGCGACACCGTCATTTTTCCCGGCTCGCTGCAGCCCATCACGGTGGGCCGGCCGAGTTCCGTGGCGCTGGCCCAGTCGCTGGGCGAGAACCGCACCATGGTGGTGATCTCGCAGCTCGATCCCCGCCTGGATGCGCCCAAGCCGGAAGATCTGTACCAGACCGGCACCATCTGCGTGATGCACAAGGCCATCCGCATTCCCAAGGACAACCTGCTGCTGTTCTGCGAAGGCATCGCGCGGGTGCGCACGCGCGAGTTCACCTCCGCCGAGCCGTTCCTGCGCGCCCGCGTGGAACGGGTGGTCGACGTGGAGCCCGCCGTCACCAGCGAGATCGAAGCGCTGCGGCAGAACGTCATCGGCCTGTTCCAGCAGATCGTGGCGGCGTCGCCGAACCTCTCCGACGACCTCTCGGAGAGCGCGTTTCACATCGCCGAGCCCGGCAAGCTGGCGGATTTCGTGGCCGGCAACCTGCCCTCGCTCTCCCATCCGGAGCGGCAGCAACTGCTGGAACAGGCCGACGGGCAGGCGCGCCTGGGGATGATCCACCGCCATCTCACGCGCGAGTTGGAATTGCTCGATCTGCGCAACCGGATTCAGTCCCAGGTGCAGGGGCAGCTTTCCCAGAGCCAGCGGGAGTTCTACCTGCGGGAGCAGTTGAAGGCCATCCAGAAGGAATTGGGCGAAGGCGACGATTCGCAGCGCGAGCTGGACGACCTGCGCGCCAAGCTGGAGGCCGCCGGGATGACCGAAGAGGTCAAGGAGGAAGCCCTGCGCGAGCTGGGCCGGCTGGGGCGCATGTCGCCGGCATCGCCGGAATACAGCGTCACGCGGACCTACCTGGAATGGATGGCCAGCCTGCCGTGGAACGTGTCCACGGCCACGCGCGTGGACGTTGGCCGGGCGGCCGCGATCCTGGACGAGGACCACTACGACCTCGAGAAGGTGAAGGACCGGGTTCTCGACTACCTGGCCGTGCTGCAGCTCCGGCCGGTCCTGAAGGGCCCCATCCTGTGCTTCGTGGGACCTCCGGGGGTGGGGAAGACGTCGCTCGGCAAGTCCATCGCGCGGGCGTTGGGCCGCAAATTCGCGCGCGTCTCGATGGGCGGCATGCACGACGAAGCCGAAATCCGCGGCCACCGCCGCACCTACATCGGGGCGCTGCCGGGGCAGATCGTGCAAGCCCTGCGGCGGGTGGGAACCAACGACCCGGTGTTCATGCTGGATGAAGTGGACAAGCTGGGGCGCGACTTCCGCGGCGACCCGGCGTCGGCGCTGCTCGAAGTGCTCGATCCCGAGCAGAACTTCAGCTTCCGCGACAACTACCTGGACGTGCCGTTCAACCTCTCGAAGGTTCTCTTCATCACCACCGCCAACGTGCTCGACCCGGTGCCCGACGCGCTGAGAGACCGCATGGAGATCATCCCGCTGGAGGGCTACACGGAGCAGGAGAAGGTGATCATCGCGCGCCGCTACTTGATCCCGCGGCAGACCCTGGAAAACGGTTTGGACGCGGCCTCCGACATCCGGTTCGAGGACGACGCCGTGCGTTTCATCGTGCGCCGTTACACGCGCGAGGCCGGGGTGCGGAGCCTCGAGCGCGAGATCGGCACGATTTGCCGGAAGCAGGCCCGCAAGATCGCCGAGGGCACCCGCGAAAAGGTCGAGGTGACGCCCGAATTGGTGGAGACGCACCTGGGCGCGCCGCGCTACCGCACCGATACGGAAGTGGCCGAGCGCACCGAGCGGGCCGGAGTGGCCGTCGGCCTGGCGTGGACGCCGGTGGGCGGCGACGTGCTGTTCATCGAAGCCGGGCGCATGCCGGGGGGCAGCAAGGGCCTGATCATGACCGGCCAGCTTGGCCCGGTGATGCAGGAATCCGTGCAGGCGGCGCTGACCTGGGTGCGCGGCAACGCCTCCGCCCTGGGCATCGACCCCGAGCTGTTCAAGACCATCGACATCCACATCCACGTGCCGGCCGGGGCGATCCCCAAGGACGGCCCCTCGGCGGGCATCACCATGGCGGCGGCGCTGGTGTCGATGCTGACCGACCGCCGTCTGCGCCCCAACCTGGCCATGACGGGTGAAATCACCCTCACCGGACAGGTGCTGCCCGTGGGCGGCATCAAGGAGAAGGTGCTGGCCGCCCGGCGCAGCGGCGTGCGGGAGGTGATCCTGCCGTGGGAAAACGAGGTCAACGTGAAGGAAGACCTCAAGACCGAGCAGGTGGGCGACGTGACGTTCCACTACGTGAAGTCGATGGACGAAGTGGTGGATCTGGCGCTGGAGAAGCCGCGGGTGGCCTAATTCGGCGACGGCTTCTCGGCGCGGTCGATCACCAGTACGTCCACCGATCCCGGCTGCGTTTCGAGCTTCAACCCGAGTTGGTCTTGAAGCGCGCGGAACAAAGGCGCGGCGGCTTCGGCCTGCGCCTCGCTTCCGGCGTATTCGACTCGGAAATCGAAACTGCCTTGGAGGCCGGTCCGGTCCAGCACGGGACGGCCGAGGTGCGGCCCCAGGCGCGCGGCCAGCATCGCCATGGTGGCGTTCTGGCCGATGAGCAACTCCGACACCGCCTCCCGCTCAACCGCGCCGGTCCGGCCGTAGGAAACAAAGGGCTGCTTCGCGGTGTCCGGCGGCTTCAGTTGGGGGCCACCCTTGGCCACTACCAGGGCGTACACGGATTCCTTTCTCGTCTCCATGTGTACCTTCAACTGGAAGCGATCGGCCAGCAGCGTTTGCAGCATCTGCCGCATTTCCGGGTTGGGCGGTGTCTTGAAACTCTCCGGAACCCAGTGGCTCGCCTCCGCGGACGCGGGCGGCTTGGCCTCGAGGTTGTAGCGGTCCTCGCCGGCCCAATGGGGACCACCCTGGATCCGCTGGTCGTCGTCGAGGCTGTACGCATCGTGGATCAACATCTTCAACGTGAACTTCGTGACGACAATCCGGCCGCCGGGGTAGGTGAACAGGCCGATGACGGTGTCGCGATCCGTGGATGGCTTCACCGACGCCACTTCGAAGGCCGGCTGCGCGAACGCCGTGAACGCCGCCAGGCACACCGGGTACGCTACCCGGAGCGATCTCATGCAGGTAAGACGCGGCGGGCGGCGGAATCGTTGATGGTGACTAGAGTCCAGTCACCATCCGGTTTGCCGCCGCGGAGTTTCGCCCGCCGGGGACGCGGCGGGCGAGCCGGCTGCCGCGCCCCCGGCGGGGACCCAGCGTCGCACGGCACGCCACCGCGGCCTTTGCGAAGCACGTCAGAATCCGTCTCGTGGGTTCCTCAATCGGAGGAGTATCCCTACTTCAACGTGAAGTTGTTGAAGCTTCCGGGGGCATTGCTGGTGTGGATTGTTCCGTAGGGAAGACCTTTAGCCGCCGTGAACGAACTCTCCGTCTGTTGCTGGAACTGGAAAGACGCGAGGTTGCCGGCGGGAAGCGCCAGCAGCGCGTACGGTGGAATCGTGAACGATCCCGCGCTTGCGGCCACGTTGCAGACCGCCGTGGCGCCGTTGGTGTAGGTGCTGTCGGTGGGGCTCTGCACCTCGATCTGGATGTAGGCGTTGGATGCGCCCCCACTCCAGGTAACCGGCATTCCGCTGGCACGGATCACCGGCGGGGGGATGACAAAGCTCGGGGGGCTGATCAAGGCCGGCGCCGCGGGGATGTTGAACGCCGCGCTGAAACTGCCGATATCCGCTCCGCCCGTCCCGGTAAGCGTGTATGCGCCGGGAGAAAGAAACGTTCCCGCCGCGCTGAGCGTTGCGTTGAACGTTCCCGGCCCCCCCGCCACGACCGTGCTTCCGTTTGGCCCCGTCACCGTGAAACTGCTTCCGGCATCCGCGGCCGTCGTCGTGACCGACAGGCCGTAGTTCGAGTCCGGACTGAGCGAGTTATAAACCATGCAGGTTCCTATCGCCTGGTCGTCGAGGTACGACGCCATGAAAGGCTGAGACCCGGCGGGGAACGATACAGCCTTGACGAACTCGAGTTTCGCGTTGTCCGAGTAGTACCCCGGCCCTTGGCTGGTGGGAACCCTGCTCAGCGTGACAAGACCGACTGTAACCGGCCCGGCGTTGACCATCTGTTCGAATTGCGCAGCCCCTACGGACGCCAGCGTGGCGTTGGTGCCGGTGCAGGCGCGGACGCCGCTAGCCACCGGCATCACCGTGACGTTGCTGGTCTGGCTGCCGATCTGAATCAGCAGCGGCACCGCGCATCCGGTGGGAACGTTGTTCGGCACCGTAAACACGATCTGGTCTTCCCCGATGCAGCATCCCGACCGGCCCTGGTAGATCACCGGGGCTTGCACTCCGCCCAGCCACAGTGTAAGAGGAACCGCCGGCATGTTCTGGCCGAGGCCGGCGCCGGCGGCGTCGCTGCCGTTCACCGGACCCAATCCCGTGGCCCACAGGATGAGCGTGTCCCCGGGATTGGCCGCGCCGCAGGTGGTGTTCGGCCCTCCGCAGTTGGCGGCCTTGATGGGCGATACCAGGCTGTAGTCGGCGTAGGTGACGATGCCGGGTCCCTGGCCATTGGCGCCGATGGTGAAGATGCCCACGTTGTTTGGCACTACCGTAATGGGCGCCGCGGGGCCGGCCTGGCCGTTGTAGGTGACGGTGATGGTCCCCGCGCCGGTGGGCGTATTCGAGGGCAGCAGCGCGGCAACCTGGCCCACCGACGTGTAGTACATCAGCGCATTCACCGTAGTGCCGTTCACGGTCACAGCCACCGAGGTGTCGCTCAAGCTGGTGGACTGGAAGGCAGCCGGAGCGATGGCGATGTTCGAAGGGCCCAGGTTCGTGCCGAAAACCACGAAGATTGCGCCTTGAGCGATGCCCGAATTCGGCAGACCCTGCACGATGTTGCTGGCCGCGTTCGTCACGCTCGTGATAGTGGGAACCTGGGAGGCTTGGAACGTCGGACTGGGGCCGTTATTGGTGTTTGCTACTCCGTTCAGGGTGATCACCGTCCCTCCGTTGACGGTGATGCTTCCCGCGACCATGAAATTCGGCCCGTCGATCGGTCCGATGGGCGACGCGAGATTCCAGGACTGCAACTGGGAATTGGTCAATCCGAATCCCCCGCTCGAAGTCCCGAACGTGACCTGGCCGGTGGTGGTATTGAGAGATATGGTGACGCCGGTGACCGTCGTGGTCCCCGACCCGGTGAAGGTGATGGAATTGGACGTCGCGGCAACCTGGTAACGGCCCGCCGAGGGGTTGGTGATGCCCGCGGTATCCGCGTTGACCGTCCAGATGAACGGGTCATTCACCTGGCTTCCGTTGGCGGTGACCTGGGCATACCCCGTCAGGGTATAGGTGATGGGCGCCGCGAAGGCTCGCGGAAGCGCCGCGGAAAGCAGGACAGCCAGCGGTCCGAATATCGAGTTCATCTTCATCGGAAAGTTCCTCCTGAACCCTGCCGCGACAAAACCGGGACAGGGGGATCACCGAGGGGCTATACTTCTGTGGAAGTATGGATTCCCAGCCCGCCGCCCCCGGCACGGTCACCGCGCTTCTGAGAGAGCTGTCGGGAGGCAACCGGACCGTGGTGGACGAGCTGACGTCCCTTCTCTATCAAGAGCTTAAGCGGATTGCCGCAGCCCAGTTGCGGCGCGAGCGTCCCGGCCACACCTTGCAGGTCACGGCGCTGGTGCACGAGGCTTATCTGAAGCTGGTGGATCAACGCCAGGCGAGCTGGCGCAATCGCGCCCATTTCCTTGGCGTGGCGGCGCAGGCGATGCGGCGGATATTGCTGGACTATGCCAAGGGGCGGGCTCGCGGGAAGCGCGGAGGCGACGCCCGGAAGACTTCGCTCGACGAGGCGCTGGTGGTGAGCTCCGACCGCGCCTTCGAGCTGGTCGAGATCGACGAAGCCCTCCAGCGCCTGGAAACTCTCGACCAGCGGCAGGCCAAAGTGGTCGAGATGCGGTTCTTCGGAGGACTCTCGGTCGAAGAGACCGCCGAGGCCCTGGGAGTGTCCGAGCCCACCGTGAAACGGGAATGGGCCATGGCCAAGGCATGGCTGCACCGGGAAACCTCCGCGGCATAGCGCCATGACCCCCGAGCGTTGGCGGCAAATCAAACGGATCTTCCAGGCCGCCTTCGAGTTGCCCACGGGCGGCCGGCGAGCCTACGCGCAACAAGCCTGCGCCGGCGACGCGGACCTGCTGGCGGAAGTGGAATCCCTGCTGGATTCGGTTGGCGCCGAGGAGTTTCTCTCCGGCCCGGCGGCCGCCTACGTCCCCGAGGCCTGGGCGGACGAAGCCTGGGACCGCAACATCGGGCGGCGCATCGGCGCTTACCGGATTGTCCGCCTGATCGGCGAGGGCGGCATGGGCGCGGTGTACCTGGCGGAACGCGCCGGAGAGTTCCAGCAGCAGGCCGCCTTGAAGCTGTTGCGCGCCGGAATGGATTCGCGCGGCTTCGTGGCGCGATTCCGCCACGAGAGGCAGATTCTGGCCTCCCTCGACCACCCCAACATCGCCCGCCTGCTGGAGGGCGGCGCCACCGACGAAGGCCGCCCCTACTTCGTCATGGAGTACGTCGAAGGCGAGCCCATCGACGTTTACGCCGCCAAACACGAGCTGGGAATCGACCAACGGCTGCGCCTGTTCTCTCAGGTCTGCGCGGCGGTGCAGTATGCGCACCAGAACCTGGTGGTGCACCGCGATATCAAGCCGGGCAACATCCTGGTGACCGGGCCCAGTGGGCACCCCGGCACGCCCAAGCTGCTGGACTTCGGAATCGCCAAACTGCTGAGGAGCGGCGGCCCGCGGGAGACCGAGGGGTTGACCCAGGCCGGCGGGCGCCTGATGACGCCGGAGTACGCCAGCCCCGAGCAGGTGCGCGGGGAGCCCATCGGCACGGCCACGGATGTGTATTCGCTGGGCGCCGTGCTCTACCAGTTGCTGGCCGGGAAAACGCCCCACCATTTTCCTACCGGCTCCGCGGTGGAGATGGAGCGCGCCATCTGCGAGACCGATCCGCCCCCGCCCAGCCAGGTCGCGGGCTCCCCGGCCGCCCGCCAACTGCGCGGCGACCTGGACACCATCGTGCTGAAGGCTCTGCAGAAAGACCCGCGGCGGCGCTACGCGTCGGCCGAGCAGATCGGCGCGGACATCCAGCGGCACCTTGACGGCCTGCCCATTCAGGCGCGCCCGCAAACGCTGGCGTACCGGGCCGGGCGGTTCGTGCGGCGCAACCGCGTCTCCGTGGCGGCGGCCGCGCTGGTGGCGATTTCGCTCGCCGCCGGAATGGCCGCGGCCGTCTGGCAGGCGCACATCGCCCAGGCGCAGAGGCTGCGCGCCGAGAAGCGCTTCAACGACGTCCGCCAGTTGGCGCACACCTTCCTGTTCGACTTCCACGACGCCATTCGGGACCTGCCCGGCGCCACACCGGCGCGCCACATGGTGGTGGACAAAGCGCTCGAGTATCTGAACGGTCTATCGCAGGAAGCGGCGGGCGACGCCGCGTTGGAGCGCGAGCTGGTGGAGGCCTATCTGCGCGTCGGCGACGTGGAGGGCGGCACGGGAGTGCCCAACCTGGGCGACAAGCCGGGCGCGCTGCGCAGCTATGAACGCGCCCTGGCCATCGCCGGGCGCGAAGCGCGCCGCGATCCGCGGGCTCTCGATTGGCAGCGTTACCTGGCGCGGGCGCACATGAGCATCGGAGACATTCTGGCCCCCGACAACCGCCTCGCCGCCGCCGTGCCGCACTACCGGGAGGCCGTGCGCATCTACCAGACGATTGCGCCGCGCATCGCCGGGGATGTCGCCGCTCAATTCGAAATGGCCAGCGCTTATGAATCGCTGGGCGACTCCTCGGGCAACCCCGGACTGGCCAACCTGGGAGACGCGCAGGGAGCCATTAGCGCTTACGAGAAGGTGCAGAGCATCGAGGAGGGCATCACGGCGGCGCACCCCGGCAACCTGCGCAGCCGGCGCGCGGTGGGCGTGATGGACTGGAAGATCGGCGACGTCGAAATGGGATTGGGCAAGCTGGATGAGGGCCTGCGCAGATATCAGAGCGCCGAACGGGCGCTCGAAGCCGGGGTGGCGCGCGATCCGCTCAACCCCACCACCCGGCTCTTTCTGGCTCTCGCCACCGGCAAGGTGGGCTCGGCTCTCGAGGCTGCCGGGCAGACGCAGGCGGCCCTGGCACAGTACCGCACAGCCAGCCAGATCCAGCGCGGGTTGATGGAAGCCGATCCGCAAAACGCCATGAGCCGGAACAGCTACGCGCTCAGCCTGCAAACCCAAGCCGGTCTGCTGGCCAAGACCGGCGGCCGCGCGGGCGCGCTGGCGCTCTACCGCGAGGCGCTGGGGATCTTCCAGCAACTCCTGGCCCTGGATCCGCACAGTTCGCGGCGCAAGGAGCGATGCGACGAGGTGCTGGCGGCCATCCGGGATCTGAGCCGCGCACCCGCAACGGCCGGGCCAACCGCTCCCTGACGGTTGCGGCGGCCGGTGCTGGCCGCCGCCCGGCGGCCTATGGCTCGCCCGCCAGCAGCGCGCGGGCTTCGGCCACCAGGAAGAGCGATCCGGTGACGAAGATGGCGTCGTCCGGCGCGGCGTCGCGGACCATGGCCAGGGCGGAGGCGATGTCCGCGGCCACGCGCACGCCGGGGTGGTCGGCGAACGCGCGCATGGCGGAGGGCGCCAGGGCGCGGGCCTGGCGGGGCGCGGTGAGGATCACTTCCTGGGCGCGCGGGAAAAGAATGCCGCCCATCTCGGCGATGGCCTTGTCGCGCATGGCGCCGTAGATCAGGCGCACGCGGCGGCCGGAGTAGAAGCGGTCGATGTAGCTGGCCAGGGCGCGCGCGCCGGCGGGGTTGTGGGCGCCGTCGAGCACGATCTCGGGGACGCCGCGGACGCGCTCCAGGCGTCCCGGCCAGCGGGCGCGGGCGATGCCCTCCTCGATGGCGCCGCTGGGCAGACCGAGGCGCACCAGGGCGGCCGCGGCGGTCGAGGCGTTCTCCACCTGGTGCTCCCCGGCCAGGGGACAGCCGATGCGCAGTTGGCGCTCGCCGGCGAGGAGGAAGCGGCTGCCATCGCGGTCCAGCGCCAGATCGCCCACCGTCCAATCGCTCGAGCGAGTGACCGGGCACCCGAGCGCGGCGGCGCGCGCGGCCAGCACCGCTTCGGCTTCGGGCCGCTGGCGCGCGAACACGGCGGGCACACCGGGCTTGAGGATGCCGGCCTTCTCGCCGGCGATGGCCTCCAGGCTGCGGCCCAGGTAGGCTTCGTGATCGAAATCCACGGGGGTGATCACGCACAGCTCGGGCGAGACCACGTTGGTGGCGTCCAGGCGGCCGCCCAGTCCCACCTCGAGCGCCACGCACTCCACCTTCTCCGCGGCGAAGATCAGGAAGGCCATGGCCGCCACGGTCTCGAAGTACGAGGGGTGGAAGTCGATGGCGCCCGCGTCCAACAGGCTTTCGGCGGCGGCGTGGACCCGGTTGAAGGCTTCCGCGAAGCGCTCGGCGGAGACCGGCTCGCCGAGGATGCGGATTCTCTCGGTGGGCCCGGCCAGGTGCGGGGAAGTGAACAGCCCGGTGCGCACTCCGTGGGCGCGCAGGGCGCTCTCGATCATGGCGGCGGTCGAGCCCTTGCCATTGGTTCCGGCGATATGCACGAAGCGGCCCCGGCGGTGGGGGCAGCCCAGCGAGTCGAGCACGGCGCGGATGCGCTCGAGGCCGAGCTTGGCGGTCTTGACTTCGTTGCCCAGGGAATACAGGAACTGGACCGAGTCGGGGTAATTCATGCGGCCGGCTACGCCACGAAGAATTTCAGCGCCCTGGAAATGTACGCCTTCAATTCGAGGCGGGGCACTACGGCGTCCAGCATGCCGTGTTTCAGCAGAAACTCGCTGCGCTGGAAGCCTTCGGGCAGTTTCTGGCGGATGGTCTGCTCGATGACGCGCGGCCCGGCGAACCCGATGAGGGCGCCCGGTTCGGCGATGTTGAGGTCGCCCAGCATGGCGAAACTGGCGGTGACGCCGCCGGTGGTGGGGTCGGTGAGGACGCTGATGTAGGGGATGCGGCTTTCATCCAGGCGCATGAGGGCGGCGGAGATTTTGGCCATTTGCATCAGGCTGACGGCGCCTTCCTGCATGCGCGCGCCGCCGGAAGCCGAGACCACGATCAGGGGCGTGCCGCAGTGGATGGCGCGCTCGATCGAGCGTGCGATCTTCTCGCCCACCACCCCGGCCATGCTGCCGCCGATGAAGCGCGGTTCCATGGAACACATCTGCACCGTGCGTCCGTCGAGCCGGCCTTGCACCGCGACCACCGCCTCGGGGAGGTGCGTCGAGCGCTCGGCCTCCTTGAGTTTGTCGCAGTAGCGCTTATTGTCGACGAACTGGAGCGGGTCCGAGGAGCGCATCTGGGAATCGAACTCCACGTACTCGCCGTCGTCGAGCAGCAGCCTCAAGCGCGTGAGGGCGTCGATCTGGGAGTGCCGGCCGCAGTTGGGGCACACGTTCCAGTTGGCCTCGAGGTCCTTCTTCCAGGTGATCTGGCGGCAGCCTTCGCACTTCTGCCAGAGACCCTCGGTGCGGACGTGGCGGTCCTTATCCTCCACGATGGGGAGTTTTTCGTCGGGCGGCTTGTCGCGTTTAAACCAAGACATCGAACGATCTACATTAGCGCGGGTAGGGATGGCCCCGCAAGGTGGCGAACGCCCGGTAAATCTGCTCCGCCAGCATGACGCGCGCCAATTCGTGCGGAAACGTCATGGCGGAGAGGGACAAAAGCAGGTCGGCGCGGGCCGCCCAACCGGGCGGAAGGCCGTCGTGGCCGCCGATCAGGAAGACCACGTCGCGGGCCTCCAGTTCGCTCCTGGCGATCAGGCGGGCGAAGGCCGCCGAGTCCATGGGCTTGCCGGCGGGGTCCAGAAAGACCTTGCGGGCGGAGGGATGGCGCGCCCACGGGTCGAAACGGCCGGGATGGATTTCGCGCATTTCGAGCGCGCAGTACCGCGCGGCGCGGCCGGCGAAGTCCGCCGCCAGGGCGTTGGCGCTGGCGTCCCTGGGCTTGCCGATGAAATGGAGGTGGATCTTCGTAATGCCTCACTCGGCGGGGATGGCGACGGTTTTGGCGTTGCGCCACAGCCGCTCCAGCGAGTAATACTCGCGCGCCTTGGGCGAGAAGACGTGCACCAGCAGGTCGCCGTAATCGGCCAGCACCCACTCGGCCTGGGTGTAGCCTTCCACGCTGATGGGCAGTTCGCCGGCGTCCTGTTTCATGCGCAGGCCGACCTCGTCGGCGATGGCCTGCACCTGGCGCTGGTTGGCGCCCGTGCACAGGACGAAATAGTCGGCGAAGGAGGTGATGCCGGAAAGGTCGAGAACCTTGATATCGGCGGCTTTTTTGGATTCGGCTGCGCGGACGGCCACGAGCCAGGTGGGGGTTTGAGTTTCGACGGTGGGTGCGACGGTTGCCTCGTTCAGAACGTGCTCCTGTAGGTATGGTACTACTTCGGCGGCGGGGCGGGGCGGCCCGCGCGCTATTGGAAGTTGTCGATCATCATCAGGTGAGCGTCGTTGCTCGCGCTCTTGGGGAAGAGGATGGTTTTCCGATCCGGAGACACGCTTAAGCCCATACCGTTATCACCGATATACCCGCCGATTTTCGCCAGCAACCGGCTGCTATGGCTGGAGAACTGGAAGAACTCCAGTGGATAATACTCACCGTTCGAGGGGCCGATGTAGTAAATGCCATCAGCCACCGGGGCGAACATTCTTCCGAATATGGAAGGCAGCACTTGACGCTCCTCGCCTCCGGCCAGCAATCTCGCGAAAACAGGCACCGAACGCAGTGGGAGTTTGGTATAGAACAGCGTTCGACCGTCGATGGATTCGTAAGCGGTCGATCCGCCGTTTCTCGTGACTTGCTCCGGCGATCCTCCGGCAAAGGGAACCCGCCAGATCTCCTGGCGTCCCGTGCGATCCGACCGGAAGTAGAGCCATTTCCCGTCGCGCGACCAAAAGGGAACGGCATCTTGCGAGGGTCCGAAGGTGATTCTTCGAGGTGCGCTCCCGGCCGCATCCATGACATAGACTTCCGTGAGCCCATCCTGGCGCCTGGAGTCGAATGCGATCCAGCGGCCATCGGGTGACCAGCGAGCCGTTACTTGGGTGAGTCCGGGACCATGGGTCAGTTGGACCGGTTTGGAACCGTCGGCTTGCGCGACCCAGATTTCGGCCTGTCCGGAACGGTCCGATGCAAACGCGATTCTGCTTCCATCGGGAGAGAACTGCGGATTGTACTCCGCGGCCGACGAGACGATGAGAGGTTCCATGGCAGGTTCCATGCCGCCGTTCATGTGGTACCGCCAGATATCGTAATCCACGAGCGACCTGGAGAACACGAGGCGGCTGGCCGTAGGAGAAGCCGATGGAAAGGAGGCTTGCGGACCGGCAACCTCCAACCGCTGCGGGGGCTGCCGGCCATCGATTCCTGTCCGCCACAGATAGAACAGAAGGGCCGTGACGTGCGACGCCGAACAGATCACCGAACCCCCATCGCGGCTCCAGGTCAAGCCATCGATGCGGACCGCCTGTTGGCGCGTGATTTGGCGCGGGCCGCCCTGAGGAGAATAGCCCGAGCCTAGTTCCTGGACGTAGACGTCGCAGGAAGTCACGTTGGCGCAGCCCGCATACGCCAGCCGATGTCCATCGGGGGCGAAGGCCGGCGAGGAGTCCCATGCGGGGAGTTTCGGACTCGAAATCCGGCGAGCCTCGCCGCCATCTACCGGCAGCAGGAGGATCCCGTGGTCTTCCGGGTTAACGTTGGACATCGCCAGCCACTTCCCGTCCGGCGACCAGGACATCTGGGAATCGGTGGCGCGGCCGGCCAGTCTCCGCTCCGCCCCGCCCAGTGCGGACACCGTGTAGATGCCGCCATTGGAACCCGTGCGGAGAAAGGCAATCCGCTTCCCGTCCGGGGACCAGGCCGGATAATCGTCGCCAGTCGGGGACGTGGTAAGCCGCAACGCATCGGTTTCGCCAAGCAGCTTCACATAGATGCTGAACTTGTCACCCTTCTCGCCATCCCAACTGAAGGCGATCTGCTTGCCATCCGGCGAGAAGCTCGGATGGACCTGCTGCCCCGGATAGGTGGTTACCGGCACGACTGTCGGCTGGGGGAGTGGCGTGGTGCGCATCTTCACGATCCACAGCCCGGCGCCCAGCAATGCCAGCACAAGGAAGGCCGCGGCAGCCCACAGCCAGGTCCGCCGGCGCGCTGGAGCGGTAGTCGCCTCAGCCAGGCGCCCGGATTCCAACTCTTCTTTCAGTTCCAGCAGGGCTACCCGCACGTCGGCCATGTGCTGAAACCGCCGCTCCGGATCTTTTCGCAGGCAGCGGGCGATGGTTCTTTCGAGATCGCGGGGCACGCTCGAGGGCAGCGGCCCGGGTTCCTCTTCGACCACCGCCGCCAGGGTGGCAATGTGCGAGTCTTTCTCAAATGCGCGCCGTCCCGTAACCATCTGGTACAGCACCGAGCCGAAGCTGAACACGTCCGAGCGGGCGTCCACCGGTTTGCCCTGGGCCTGTTCCGGAGACATGTACGCCGGCGTGCCCAGGATCGCGCCTTCCATCGTCAGGGTGGTGTCGTGTCCCTCGCCCAGTTCCACCCGCCGGGCCAGGCCGAAATCCAGGAGTTTAGCCAAGCCGGGGTGCCCGCTTGCGGGCCCGGTCAGCATGATGTTGCCCGGCTTGAGGTCGCGGTGGACCACGCCGGCCGCGTGGGCCTTGGCCAGCCCGCCGGCAATCTGCGCGGCGTAGTCCAGGGCCTTCTTGATCGGCAGACCTTTGGCGGGGATGATGTCGCCCAGGGACTTCCCCTCGATCAACTCCATGGCGATGAAGTCCACGTCGTCGTCGGAGCCGACCTCGTAGATGGAGACAATGTTCGGGTGATTCAGCGCCGAAGCGGCGCGGGCTTCCCTCAGCAGCCGCGACCGCCGCTCGGGGTCGGAGGCATACTCCGGCGGCAGGATCTTAAGCGCCACCGGCCTGCGGAGTTGCGTGTCGTAAGCGCGGTACACAGCCCCCATGCCACCTTCGCCGAGTTTCTCGTGAATCTCGTAATGGGAGACCTGCTGTCCGGCAGTCAGCCGGACTGCGTCAGGCTCCCACGCGGGCCGGTCGAACATGCCGTCCCTCGACGGCTGCGCCAGCAGGGACTCCACCTCGCACCGCAGATCCTCGTCTCCGGAGCAGGCCACCGCCAGAAACGCCGCCCGCTCGTCCGGATGGCGCTCCGCCGCCGCCTGGTAGATCTCCTCGATACGTTTCCAGCGGGCTGGGTCCATAAACAGCCTGGGCGGATTATAGCACTGCAAAACCCGAAATCTCATGGCGTTTTGTGGCACGCGATACATCCTGCGGCGCCCTGAAGCCCTACCGGGCAGCGATGAGCATCGGCGCCCGAAGCGCTGGAGCCTGGTTATCGGCCACGCTGCCCCGGTTCCCGCGCGCGGCGGCCAGTTGGGTACGCCTCTCGATGCCGGCGCGAACCAGATCTATATCTTCCTGAGCGATCGGCAGCTCGCCCCACTGCATCTGAGCGAAGTCCGCGCCGTCCCAGTGAGCCTTCATCACGCCGCTCTCGGAATGCCGGGTGTACCCTTGCAGTATGTGGATGATCTCATGCACCAGCACGTGCGCCAGCAGGTGCGGGACAAGCGCCGGTTGGTTGGCCTCGATACGATCGCGGAAGACGCGGATGTGCGTGCCTTCGTATGGCAGCGCGTAAGCCAGCGCACCGGGCCGCAGGGTGTCGGGAGTATTGCCGGTCAGCGTGACGTGGATTGCCTCCGGCGGGCACGATTTCCAATGCGCCCAGATGAGCGTGACCCCAATTCTCCGCAACATCCTGGAGGCGATCATTTTCGATAGGTTGGCAGGCCCCTGGTCACCATTGCCCTGGTAGTCCATGTAGGCAGCCACCCTGAGGTCCGCCGCCGGCGCCGCGTCACCCGCTTGAAGGCGGATGCCCGCCAGCAACGCTGCCGCAACCATCCAAGCCGTTTTCATCTTCTTCACCTCCGTCCGCTAAGCGGAAAGGCAAGGAGAAAACTACAACCGGGGGCTATAATTCTTGCGGATGGATTCTCAGACGGCGGAAGTCACGCGCTTGCTGCGAGCCTGGAGCGCCGGCGACCAGGCCGCCCTCGACCAGTTGACGCCGCTGGTCTACGGAGAACCACGCGGGGGTCGGGTCCTGACGGCTATTGCAGCTTGGCGTATTCCGCCCTGGCTTCCTTCAGGATGGGAACATCGGGGTCGGCGTCTTTCCAGAGGGTGAGGAAATCCCGATACGCGGCGCGGGCCTTGGCCGTGTTGCCCTGCAAGGCGTAGGCGCGGGCCAGTCCCAGCCGGGCCAGCGCGCCCCAGGGAAAGGTCACCACAAGTCCCCGGTGGTCGATGAATTTCTGAAATTCCGCTGCCGCCCGGTTGCCGTCGTGGAGCATGAGCCAGGCTTCCCCACGCACATAAGCGGGGCTCATGAATATGGCGAGGTTCCCGGTCAGGTCGCTCAGTTCGATCATGCTCGCTACCTTCAATAGCTCGACGGCCCGGTTGGGGTCTTTGCGCTCCAAGGCAACTCCCGCCCGGATGGTGGGCAGCCAATACCTCTGCACCAGCGTGTCCAGCGGGAAGGTCTTGTCGAGTTCGGCCGCCAGCTTCTCCGCCCCTGCCGTATCGCCGGCCCGCGCCAGGGCCAGCGCTGCCATCGCCCGCACATCGCGGTTCGGGGCCAACTTCACTGCCGCATTGGCCTCGGCACGCGCCTGCTCCCGGTTCCCCGATTCCACCTCGCGCAGCGCCGCCGCTGCCTGATATTCCGCGGCAGCCTCATTGGCGTCGTGGCGCTGCGCTGAATCCATCGCCCGCCCGGTCAGCTCGTGTGCGTTCTTCAGCTTGCCGTACCAAGCTTCCGTGTCCGCTTGCGCGGCCAGCAACAGGTCTTCCGCGCCCGCCTTTCCCATAGCGGCTGAGACCAACTGCGCCATCTGCGCCGCATCGCCCTTCAGAAAAGCCAGGAAGTAGCGGTTCTGGAGCACGAACTCGTTCTCGAGCTTGCGCTCCTCCGCCTGCTTGTACACCGCCTCCGCCTCATCCAGCCGGTTGAGGACGGCGCAGGCGATGCCGAGGTTTTCATAGTTGGTCACATTATTTGGATCCAGGCGCAGCGCCGCTCGAAATTCCTCCAATGCCTTTTCCCAGTTTCCCAGGACAGCGGAAATGAATCCCACCGATATGTAAGCCCCGTAGTCTCTTGGGTAGGTCTGCTGCCACAGCTCGTCGTTCTGCGCCGCCTTCTCCAGTTCTCCCGTCGCAAAGGGGTAGTAGGTCCCCTCGATGTTGAACCGCTCCCGTTCGCTTACCTTCTCCCGCAGCGCGTAAGCCTTGCGCGCATTTTCGGCTCCCCTCCCCACTTCGTTGAGACCGGTGTAGAGATTCGACATCCAGTTGTAGGCCATGGCAAAACCCGGATCAAGGTCCACCGCCCGTTGGAAGAAGGGCAGCGCGGTTGCGCTCCCTTTCGCATAGACGGTCTTTAATCCCAGGCTGTAGGCTTTTAGCGCCTCCAGGGATGACGTGGTCGCTTCCTCTAACGGCGTGGCGTATTTCTGCACCGATCTGAGCGACTCGCCCAGCTTGCTCCGCAAACGGACTGCCGCGGCGTCCAGAGCCTTGAGCACCGCTTCCTTGCCCGCCGCCTGCTCCTGCGCTTCCGCCAGCACGTCCCCCGTGTCGCAGTTCACTGCCTTCAGGCCAATCACGTACTGGCTGCCCAGCCCCGCAATC